>JAEEGG010000431.1_pt1 | contig 144095 bp, 117 predicted proteins | sample 9134161 | NCBI WGS metagenome assembly JAEEGG01 (sample SAMN16246543, study PRJNA631951) | gut metagenome | biome: gut microbiome; feature: rumen; material: CR-attached | host: Bos | place: Iran: Karaj | collected 2018-10
TTCTGTTAAAAATAGGAACTGACACATTTAGCTTGACACACTCTTCTGGATATATATTACTCAGATTGTTCTCTCTCGAGAAGAAAGGCATATGGATTCAACAATGATGAATATTTCTTTCTAAAGATTATTGATATTTCGAAATAAGTTTAATGATTATTTCCAACTTATTTTTATGGAGAGCCGAAATTTTATTTTTGCCCGTAGCTTTGTATCTGTAATCGGTTAGGTGTTTTGAATCTGTAATCGGTTAGGTGTTTTGAATCTGTAATCGGTTAGGTGTTTTGAATCCAATGTTACAATTTGTTTCTATATCAGTATGCTCTTTTCTGTAAATGTGTCAATTTCTTTCTGAGACAAAAATTCTTCTCAAGAAATCTCTCCTTGACCGATATATTGAAGTGTAAGGGGAGTACCAATATGCTGACCGGTGAAATTAGAGATAATATGCTAGTTGATGAACTGCAGTTAGGCAGTGAATTAAATAATGCTGTTCACAACGGTTATTCATCGCAGTTCAGTCTGTTGGTATCTATGCTGTCAGACGATGTGCAGGATCAAGCTTGGGTCAAAGATCCGGTAGTGATGGAAAAGCAGACAGAGGATCTGCGGGAACATTTTGCACTCCAGGAGCCTGTCAGACTGCAGAGCGAGGACAGAGACATCGCAAATGCTGATATGCTTGGCGACTATTTTCGTCAGGGCGGAATGGTGGCTGTACATTTGCTTGAATGTCTCAATCCTGAACCGCTTACTTTGCGTCACCCTGAAATTCCTAGAACAGTGATGGAGCAGCTTTCGCCACTGCAGCAGGAAAAAATAAAGTACGAGAATACAAAGGGTCGTCTGGTTCGCAATCCCCTTACTGCCGTTACACCTGTTGAAATGCTTGAAATTGTTTCTGAATCAAGAGACGATGAAAAGAGTGTCGAGTTTGTAGCCTAGCCGATGTTCTTCAAACTGTATGATTCAGAGACGTCTGTTTGACTGATCTTCAAAATGAACATCTGTTCCTGGTTGTTCATTTATTATTTTTCCCGTTTTCTTCCTGCCCTTGGTCAGTTTCTGTTTGATTCCAGATTCCTTGTTTCTGATTTTAATCGAAGTTTATCTCTGCAGATCGTCTGGTAAATCTAAGTCCCTTTTTTCCCGCCGACCTGACCGCAGAACCTGTACTTTTGTTTTTTAGGTGCGTACCTGTTTCGCAAGAATCTATCAAACTGGAGATGTGATTCCTGTTCAGATGCATTCACATTCTGAAAACCGGTCGTTTGAATTGAGTGAATGAAGACCGAATGGAACCCGGGCGTATCGCCATCTGCATTTGCTTGAATTTCAAAACGTTTCAGTAAAAAATTCAGAATGTAGCAGTATGTCTATAAATAAAAGTGCTTTTGATTGTATCATTATGAAAAGTGTTTATTTTTTATGATTAAAGTTTCGTGTGGTATCACATGGCAGTAGAACAGAATTCATCATGCGCTGAACAGCCGGGTTTATCTCCCTACGTTTCCATTTTTGCGGCATTTTCCATCTGTGTGGGATGCGCAATAGGGTGGGGCGCCTTTGTAATGCCGGCAACAACGCTTCTGCCTCTTAGCGGTCCTCTGGGATCTTCCATAGCTATGTTAATAGGCGCACTGATGATTTTGGTAATAGCATGTAACTATCACTATCTTATTAACAAATGCAGAGATCCCGGCGGAGCATTCGCATTTGCCCGCAGGGCATTCGGTTATGATCACAGTTTCCTGTGCGGTGTATTTCTTGTTCTGACCTATGTTACCATGCTGTGGGCCAACGGCACGTCTTTTGCTGTTCTGGCCAGATATGCTTTCGGTGATTTTTTTAAGTTCGGAGCTCATTATGAGATTGCCGGCTTCAGCGTATATCTTGGAGAGGCACTTCTCGGTGCTTTTGCTATATTTTTATTTTCATTCATCACCCTCAGGTTCAAGAGATTTGCATCGTTTCTTCTGGTTCTGATGATTGCTGTTATGCTTGCAGGCATAGCCGTGTTTGCTGTCGGAGTTTTTACGGCGGATATAGAGCCGGTTGAAAAAATTTCTCCGCTTTTTTCTGACAATGTATCAGTTCCGGAGCAGATCTGGATGTGTCTTGCTTTTGTTCCCTGGGCGTTTGTAGGATTTGAGACTCTTTCAAATTCATCAGCCGAATTCTCATTTAGCGGAAAGAAATCATTTGCTGTCATGGCTCTGGCAGTAGTCGTCATAGCATTGTGCTACATTATGGTTATTATTCTTTCCGTTCTTTCGATTCCGGAGGGGTTTGCGAACTGGAGTGAATATCTGGTTCATCTGAAGTCTGAGAAGCAGTCAGTTCCCATTATGATTTTTTCAGGTGCAGAAAGGTTTCTCGGGAGCTGGGGCTTGCCTGTTCTCGCCTTAACTGTTCTGGGCGCTCTTGTTACAAGTATTATTACCAATGTAACTGCCTCAAGCAGACTTCTTTACGCTCTGGGCCGTGATGATATTCTGCCGCGGTGGTTTACAATTCTGAGCAGTGATCATGTTCCAACCCGTGCCATCTGGTTTGTTATCATCTGTTCGGTCGGCATGCCGTTTCTTGGAAGAACAGTCATAAGCTGGACAGTTGACATGACCACCATCGGTGCCGTGTTCGCCTATGCCTATACTTCGGCTGCTGCGGTGAAACTTGCTATTGCGGAAAGAGACACTCCGGTTAAGGTTACCGGTATTCTCGGCATAGTGATATCCTTCCTGTTCATGCTGTTTCTGCTTATTCCGCATATTTTCACTGAAAATACTCTGGAGTCCGAGTCATACCTGATGCTGGCCTTTTGGAGCATTATAGGTTTTTTCTTTTTCCGGGTTGTTTTCAAGAAGGATCACAGGTTCGGCAATTCCTCGGTTGTTGGTATTGCACTTCTGTCTCTTATTTTCTTTGCTCTTCTCATGTGGGTCAGACAGGCGTCCTTTGCATCGGTAAAGGAATCGGTTAATAATATTTCAGAGTACTACATGAATATTGTTTCAGTTCAGGATCCGCAAATCAGAGAAAACATTCTTAACGGCAGCAGTACGTATATTGGTGAGCAGCTGAGTGCGGTAAAGCAGGCTCTTCATGAGAACAGCCTTATTCAGTTTTTCTCCATGGTTCTCGGTCTGTCCATCATGTTCAGTGTTTATTCAATTATCAGACGGCGCGAAATTCAGCTCAAGCAGGATAAAATCAATGCCGAGATGAGCAGCAAGGCAAAAGGTACGTTTCTGTCCAATATGTCTCATGATATCAGAACTCCGATGAATGCAATCATCGGGTATACAGATATAGCCCTGCAGCCGGGGGTATCTGCTGATGATATGCGAGACTATCTACGAAAAATCAGTTCATCAAGCATTCATCTTATGGATTTGGTCAATGATGTTCTTGAAATGAGCAGGATTGAGAACGGCAAGCTTGAACTTAAGCTTGCCAGCAATGATATTGTCAAGATAATTGAGGATATTCATGATATGTTCAGCAACCAGATGCTTAAAAAGAACATAGACTTTGTGGTTGATACCAGCAATGTTGAACAGCGTCAGGTGATATGCGATGCTCATTATCTGAAACGTATTGTGATGAATCTTGTGGGAAATGCACTGAAGTTTACGTCTGAAGGAGGAAAGGTTGAGATGTTCCTTATTCAGAAAAGAGAAGAACATTCTTCGGAACATGCTGATGTGGGACTTGATGCCTTTGATAATGTTGCCGTTGATAAGAAGCCGCAGTTAAGGTCGGAGTATGTTTTTGTTATTCGCGATAACGGTATAGGTATGAGTGCGGAATTTGCCGAGAAAGTTTTTGAACCGTTTGAGCGTGAACGAACTTCTACAGTCAGCGGTATTAGCGGTACTGGTCTTGGTATGGCTATATCAAAGACCCTGGTTGATCTGATGAAAGGTACCATTACATGTAAGACAGCTCAGGGCAGGGGAACCGAGTTTACGGTTACTCTTCCGCTTGAATATGCATCAGATGAGCAGGCTGCTTCGGAAGATAAGGAACCTATGCATGCAAACGGAGTTTTTCCGGTTACTCCGAATGCTGATATGTTTAAAGGTAAAAGAGTTCTTCTTGTCGAGGATATCGCAATCAACCGTGAAATTGCGACTATGAGTCTCAACCGGTTCGGTTTTGAGGTTGAAACGGCAGAAAACGGCAGACAGGCAGTCGATAAGCTTAGCAGCTCAGCACCTGGCTATTTTGATATTGTTCTTATGGATATTCAGATGCCGGTGATGGATGGACATGCCGCCGCAAGAATGATAAGACAGTTTGAAAACAAAAGTCTTGCCAGTATACCGATAGTCGCCATGACTGCAAATGCCTTTGTCGAGGATATCGAGGCGGAAAAAAATTCCGGTATGGACGGGCATATATCAAAACCTCTTAATATCGACGAAATGGTTTCAACGCTTGCCGGGCTCCTGAAAGTCTAGTTCATGATTTATAACTCTGCATGATTGCTTTATGCGTAACAAAAACGTGTAAAGCTTTTTTTTGGTTGTTGTTTGTACTGTGCAATCTTGCTTTTGATTCTGTCGGTGATAAACTCACAGGCGTTTGTACGCAAACGATTTTTACTTGGAGTTATAATGAAAAACAACTATGCAGCCGCAGTTTCCATTATGCTGACGGCTTCATCATGGGCTCTTCCCGACGGATGGATTTCTGCAGATTCCAATGCCGGCGGCGGAGTGGCCTTTATAAACAGCAGCAAGACTATTACTCTTGCACCCGCCGAAAAATCCGAACTTTCTCTTGAACAGATGGGGGAGGAGATGCGCAATATTTACGGCAATCTGGGCTTTGACTGCAGAAGCATCAGCAGAAGCAGACACATGGTCAATTTTGACTGCGTGAAAACTGATTCCCGCAATCCCGAGATGCCGTCATCGGTTGCAATTTATCTGATGGAGAGCAGTAGCGGGATCACTGCGGCTTCTCTGGTTGGCGGAGCGTCCTATGATGATCTGAAACTCATTATGGGAGCTGGCAGCCTTTAAATTGGGATTCTTCTGCATTCACTGCCGCTTAAGCGGCATGGGTGTTGATTTGAGTGATCACCTGCCGATGTCCAGCAGCGGAATTTTGGAGTTATGTGTCCATTTTTTTGCTGTCGGATGATGCGCAGGGTATTTTCACTATGATAAAACCATGTGCTGTTCACATCAAAATAAACGCCGTATCATAAAGATGCGGCGTTTATATATCAGAAGTCATAAATTTTATCCTGATGTTTTAAATCCACTGAAATTAAGAATTTTCCGTTCCTTTTAAAACACAGGCGGAGTCTTGTTTCTTACTGACGGTAAATCAGGCTGTGGCATAGCCTGTAGAGCTTGTGAAGGGAATATCATTAGAGATCAGCAACAAGGCCTCACCGAGAGTAATCCATAGCTCGCTGTGGGACTGATATGAATCCCCTGTGCATTCAGGTGGTGGAGGATGTCAGTAAGGGTTAATTCACAGCAGCTTTTCTGATGCGCGAAGTTATAGCCCATGCAGCAGAAGCTGCAATCATCGAATTAATTCCGCTGCAGCCGAAGTTTAAAAAATTTCCTGCTGCCATGCCGCATACTGTGCCGCAGATCGCCGCCCTGTTGTACTTTGTATCTGCATAGCCCTGGGAATATTTGCTGCGGTTGCAGAAATAGTCAAGGATTAAAATAATACCGACGGCCGGAAGGGTTGCACCAAGAAAAAAGAGCCAGTTTACGAAATTATTGTAGAGCCAGAATGCAGATGCGGTACCGATAAAACCTCCGGCAATAACCATGATTTTTTTTCTCAGAGAAAAAATATTTGAAAGACTCAGACCGGCGGAGTAAAGAGCGTTATCATTCGTACTCCAGATATTTGCACCAAGTACCAGAAAGGCCGAGAGCACCAGTCCCTGCGAGATCATGATGAAAAATATATCGTCTTTGCCTATGTAGCTTGCACCGACAGCTCCGAACAGGAGCATAATTGAATTACCAATCATAAAAGCGGATACGGTGCTGATAACAGCATAGCGTGCGGTTCGTGCAAACCTTGCAAAATTCGGGGTAGTGGTGCCGCCTGAAATAAAACTGCCGATTACCAGTCCGATCAGCATATTCAAATTATTTTCTCCGGTCCCTTTTGACAGAATTGCGATTAATCCGCCGTCGGTGCCGCTCAGGGCCTGATATATCGACCATGAACCGAGCAGCAGAATCATCGGTACGGCAAAATAACCGAGAATTTCCAGTCCCCTGAAACCTACGTATGCCGTATATGTCATGAATATTCCTGCAAGAGCAAGCACCAGGTAGGCAGAACATTCAAGATATTCAGCCACCGGAATTGCAAACATTGCCGAGCATACACCGAACCATCCTGTCTGAGTAAGAGCGATAAACAGTGAAGGAAGTTTTGATCCTCTGCTTCCGAATGCCTTGGTGCACAGCAGATCGAAAGAAAGTCCGGTTTTGCTGCTGATGTAGGCAAGGGTACCAGTATATAGTGAGAGAAAACCACCTCCCAGGATCATTGCATATATAAAATTGTAAAAATCAGAATTAAGACCGATTTTAGCTCCGACCGCCATGCTTCCCGAGTTGAAGGAAAATCCAACCATTACGGCCATAAGGGATATTAATCCGCGCCTGGCTTCCGCCGGAACCGGAGCAAAAGCATAATCACTGTCTTTCTTGACAGATTTTTCTTTTTGAAGATTGTTTTGCATAACGGATATACTCCAGCTGTCTGATTTACCGCCACTGTCCGGACGATTGATATAAGATCAATTTCATTATCATATGTAACAGCGAAGAGATTCAACAGCGGAATCTGATTTTTTTTGTTGAATGTCATGCAGTTTTAAAAATGAATTGCATTTTGTTTTTTGTACCGTTGATGCATGAGGAAATGACAGCTGTCTGAAGCGGATAAAATGTTCTGATATGAACTTTTTTCGACAGTTGAGCCGGATTTGGTTTTAAAATTCACTGTGTATCGATGGGTTGAGCCACATTACCCATTTTGCCGGGGAGAATGTTATCATGTTTATAGGCATTTTGATGCTCCGCTTTGATAAATCAGTCAGAGATAAAGTCAGTTTGACGCTGTACCAGAAATCCTCCGGCATGCGGATCTGTATCAATTGACAGAGAAAAAGCTGCAGCTGTATCATTTCGTAAAATATGAGCCTCCCCTGTGTTTTTGCTGAGGTTTCAGAAAAATATTTTCGGCACGGCGTGAATTCTAAAATTTAAACGATGCTCTGACTGTTAATGATTAGGAAAATGCATATCTGGAGAGGTATGTCACATACCGTTAATTAAAATGTCTGTACAGTCATTTCAGTCCTGCTGTCATTTTTTGAAGCTGAACAATGAAGTTTGTGAATGCTGTTTTGAAATATTTCTGTGTCATGCATGATTCATAAAATGAAAGCGATTGCATGAATCATGCTGTTGTGTTTGCCTTTCATCTTGAAGAAACAGTAAATGCAGGGTTATGAAAATGCGCCTGATTTAAAAGGAAGATCAGAGGAAAAAAAAGGAAATGAAAAAATTTAAAGGAAGCATCGTAATTGGAGATCCGTCCTATTTCATTAAAAACGATGAAGATTATAAACGTTCGGATTTTGGTGTAAATCTTTCTGAACTGGGATTTTCTGATTATCTGTGTCTGGAGTTTCCTGATGATCCGCAGGTGGTGATCAATACTGATACGGGAGAAATTATTGGAGGAATCTGTCAGGATTCATGTAATGTGGCAGTTGTATATAAAAGTGAACTGGAAAATTACAACCCCGATTTTGAACAGGGATTCTTCTGTGAGAGCAACCGGACGGTAATTGAAGACTTTGACGGTGAAATCAGCTGTGAAGTAGTGCCGTTTGAAACGGACGGAGGCAGTGACAGCGATACCGTCATCAGCGGAACAGGGAGTGTTAATTTCAAATCCTGCTATGAGGAAGATCTCTCCAGATGAATTATATACTTGAGTCAAACAATGGCATCCAGCAGAGATTATCTTGATTTTATTCTTGAACAGCTTTCAGATCTTGACGGCATTACTTATCGGACAATGATGGGTGAGTTTATTCTCTATTACCGGGGAAGGATTGTCGGAGGAATTTATGACAACCGTCTTCTGATCAAGCCGGTAAAGTCTGCAGTTGCCATGCTTGCGGATGCACCTATGGAATATCCGTATGAAGGTGCCGGACAGATGCTTCTGGTTGAGAATGTGGATGATCGGGAGTTTATCTGCAGTCTTTTTGAAGCTGTTTATAGTGAACTTCCATTGCCTCGAAAAAAATGAGACTGTCCGGGTACAGTTGCGAGCTGATCTGAACTTGAACCCCGGACTTAGTCAGATTTTGAGAGATCAATGACAAGAGAAAGGAAATCAGTAGCATCGGGCGTGATACCATGAACTGCATGGAAAGTCGTTTCAAGTACATTCAACGCTCCCACCACCATTCTGTTCAAGCTCATGACTATTATTATTTCGGTATGGGCTTTTTTAGGCTCTTTACAAATTCCAGTTGGAACTGCGCTGATTAGATGACTGAACTTTGGCTCGGAGTGCTCCGCCAGTAAAAATTGTATTTCAGAGGCAACACAGGTAACTGTACAAATCCTTTTTCATACTAAACACTAACCTGCTAGCATCATTCGGGATAGGAGGAGGGGGCTGCCGCCCGGTAGTTAAACTCTGTGGTGGGATATACCTAAACTTCTGAGTTTTGGAGGTGATGCTCCCTGGCAATTTTCACAGCCAGTCTGAAAGTAAAACTTCCCGGGATTAGTTTTTTAGGTTGGTCTCATTGATGATACTGAGAGTCGAGAAGGCATTAACGAGCTTGAGCAGCACCCTGTCTGGCACGGATTCCATAAAGGCATTGAAGTCCTCCGGCTTTTCGAAGAAATTCCCGTTCTCGTCACATGATGAAAGAATCAAAAAACATAAGGATGATTGAGTTCTGTTTAATGTAGGCTTAGCATGGAGCCAGCCGAGTGATGTATATGTCTGTTTTTTTGTCCGCAGTCATCTCTCTCATTTCTGCATACCGAGTATCTCCAGTCCCTTCCGGAGCGGAGACTTGCTTTCTGATTTTAAGTCTTTGACAAATTGTCAGTGAATTCTTATCTATTGATCTAAAATGATGATATGCAACAGGGTTCACAATTAAATATCAAAAAGAGTATTTATTTACGTTATGATCATGTGCTAAAGATATAATCATACTAATTGTGACTGTCAGAAGGATATGTGGAATGAACAGATCTCTCTTGTTTGCAGCAGTTGTATCGGCTGTTTCCGTTCTTGGAGCTGACGCTGCTGTTGCTGAAAGCGAGCAAAGTATCAAGCTTGCCAATTCATGCTATGCGAGTTTTAATTCCGGCTCCTATGAGGAGGCCTTTAAGAACTGCTCTGCGGCTGCTGAAAATAATGATGCAGAGGCAAGCAATCTCCTGGGTGCCATGTATGAGAACGGTTGGGGTACCGAACAGAATTACGAGAAGGCGGTTGATTCCTATAAAAAAGCTGCCAATGCCGATCTGGCTGAAGCCAACAACAATCTTGCCAATATGTATAAAGAGGGTAAGGGCGTTAAGGCTGATGAGAGCGAGGCTCATTTCTATTATGAAAAAGCTGCGCGGCTTGGAGACAACAATGCCAATCTGTCGCTCGGTTATATGGTTTCAGATCCGAACAGCAGTTATTACGACAAGGACAGGGCTGAACAATACTACAAACTGTCAGCTGATGCCGGTAATGATCTTGCCCAGGTCGCTCTTGCAAAGGAGCTGATTGCCCAGAACGATGTTTCCGGAGCCATTCCGTATCTTGAAAAATCTGTTGAAAAAAATAATCCGGACGGCATGGAGCTTCTCGCTGGTTTTTACCTCAGGGGCGAGGCGGTAAGGGCGGATCCAAACAAGGCCTTTGAACTTTACAAAAAGTCCGCGGATCTCGGAAATACCAATTCTTCTCTCGAAGTGGCAAGACTTTACCGTGACGGTGTGGGGACTGATGTCAATTATGCCGAGGCTCTGAAATACTACGATGTTGCCTGTAAGGCAAAACTTCAGGACGCCATGCTTGAAAGCGGCATGATGTATCTTAACGGTCAGGGTACCGATCCTGATCCGCAAAAAGGCATTGATCTGATTAAGAAGGCTGCTTCTTTTAAGAATATTGTTGCCTTGAGACTTCTTGGCGATATCTATTCTAATGGAAAGTATGTCCCTATTTCAGCCGAGACATCGTTTTCCTATTACTACAGATGTGCAGCCTACGGTGATCCTGAGTGCGAAATGAATGCAGGAGTGATGCTTGTTACAGGAGCCGGCGCCACCAAGGATGTGGTTGAAGGAGTAGGCTGGCTTGCAAAGGCTGCGGATGAAAAGAAGTACGTTCCTGCCATGCTGAAACTTGCAGATATATACTATACCCCTAAGTACAGTTATATGGATCATGAGGCATGCAAGCGCTACCTGAGACTTGCCGCTGAATACGGCAGTCAGGAGGCAAGCGAAAAACTGATGCAGTTAAATTTTGAAGATTAGATCCAGACTGTATCTCATGGAAAAGGCGGATTTGTATCCGTCTTTTCTAATTGAGGCTGTCTGAATTTTTTTTCGTTTCTTTTTACGGATGTTTATCACGATAACAGGATTGACGCCGGCGGATTTTATCTGTCGGATGGCCGGTAGGCGCTTTGTTTATTAATCATTTTTGTTTTTATCTTCTTGTCCGGTTTCTACGGATGTTTTGTTTACGGAGTCCGATTTTGAAAATTTTTGCTGTTTTTTCTCTGATCCTGATTCTCTTTTCATTTGGTGCCCGTGCTGATACACCATTGACAGTAAATGGTGAAAGCATGGAGGCTTTCAAGCAATCTTCATCTGATGTCGTACGCCGGCTTCCCGATGAATTGCGTCCTGCCTTTATTACGGCTGTTCTTCAGATTAATGTATATCTGAATACCAGGGCATCTTTTCTTTCTTATGAAAAGGGAACGGACAGAAAAGATGAACTCAGCCGGCTTCTTCTGGAGAATGTTCATAACCGCAGCTATACAGATATTATTGATTTTGCCATGAGAATTCTTGAGGACAGAAAATCTGCCAATGATAAGGAGCTGGCGGAAATGGACAGACTCATGGCCAAAATCAATCCTTCACAGAATCTCGTCAGGTTTGAAAGGGGAGCGGCCGACTGCAGCGGTGTTACCTACACAGTTACTAATAATCTTGCGGACAGCACTCTGTCTGTGGTTTACTTTATTGCAGGGCATGATCAGATACAGGGTGAGAGTGAAAATAATGTAAGGGAGTTTGAACTCAGCTGCAGACTGAAGGATCCTGCTGATTACGGTAAGAGTTCGCTGGCTTTCTGTGACTATCCCAAGCTTCTTAAGGATCGCTGTCTGAATTTGAAGAGTTTGGATAATATCAAGGGTTATTATGAGAATTTTTATGACAGCAGCTTCTATCTCAAGGGGTATACCAAAGGTTATACAAGTTACCATCTGCTCGAGAAGGAATATGCCCGGATTGCAGAGGATAATGATATGATAGTTCGTAAAATTTCACTATTGAAGGGTACGGAAGTAAATAAAAATGAATGAGTTCAAATTTGAAATTATAAAAAATATAGGCTGTCTTTCCGAGCCTAATGCCAGGGGATGGCGAAAGGAGATTAATCTGATAAGCTGGAACGGAGGAAAGCCAAAGTACGATATAAGGGACTGGGATGAAAAGCACGAAAAAATGGGCAAGGGTGTTACCCTTTCATCTGAGGAGTTGACCGTTTTAAAGAGCATTCTTAATTCTGTCGAGTAGTTTTTATCTGATCTCACCCGTGGCGGGGGATCTTTTTTTTACCGAGGTTTAAAATGAGTGAGCAGGAAGATTTGGAGCTTGAAAAAATAGCTCGCGAGGATTTTGAAGAGGCTGAAAGAGTGCTTAAGACATTTGTCAGCGAAGAAAAAAATATGAACAATCTGATCAGGGCGGCTCGTGCCATGGCTGACTGCATAAAAGCCGGAGGAAAGATAATCTCCTGCGGAAACGGCGGATCACACTGTGATGCCATGCACTTTGCCGAAGAACTGACCGGACGCTACCGTGAGGATCGCCCCGCATATCCTGCAATTGCAATTTCCGATCCAAGCCATATTTCGTGCGTTTCAAATGATTACGGATATGAGTATGTGTTTTCAAGATATGTGGAGGCTTTAGGCAGAGAAGGAGACTGTCTTCTTGCCATTACTACCTCCGGTCATTCAAAAAATGTTCTTGAGGCGGTCAAGACCGCAAAGGAAAAGGGAATGACCACCATTCTGCTTACAGGCAAGAGCGGAGGAGTTACTCTGCCGATTGTTGATATCGGTATGTGTGTGCATCACTGGGGTTATGCCGATCGCACCCAGGAGGTTCATATCAAAATAATTCATATTCTGATCCGTCTGATTGAAATTCAGCTGGCAAAGAAAGATACCGAGTCTTTGTAGTCGCGGGTTTTCGAAATTGAATAAATCAGGGAGTAATATTGCATGATAGTAGTTACAGGTGCGGCAGGGTTTATAGGATCCTGTGTTGTTGCCAGACTTGATGAGATGGATATTCATGATGTCTACGTTGTCGACTGGCTGGGAACCGATGATCGCTGGAAGAATCTGGCAAAACATGAAACAGGAGGGATCATTCTTCCTGAGCAGATGGACGACTTTCTTGAAAAGCACAGAAAGGAAATTACTGCCGTAATTCATATGGGGGCAATTTCAACAACAACAGAAAGAGATGTTGATCTTATCCTCAGAAGCAATCAGCAGCTTTCCTGGAAACTGTGGTGTTTCTGCCGGGATAACGGCTGTCAGTTTATTTATGCCTCCTCTGCCGCCACCTATGGCGACGGCTCAAAAGGTTTTACTGATAATGAGGCTCTCTCATATCTAAAATCCTTGAGACCTTTGAATCCATACGGCTGGTCAAAGGCATCGTTTGATGTCAAGGTTGCCAGAGAGCTTGCAGAGGGAAGAGATGCTCCAAAGCAGCATGTCGGACTTAAATTCTTCAACGTCTACGGTCCGAATGAATATCATAAAGGCGGACAGAAATCAGTCGTAGCTCATATTTTCCCGAGTGTTAAGCGCGGCGAGCCGGTTAAACTTTTTAAATCTTACAATCCGGACTATAAGGACGGCTGGCAGCTGAGGGATTTTGTCTATGTTGAGGATGTTGTTGATGTCATCGTCTGGATGCTTGAAAATCCTGCTGTTAACGGTCTGTTCAATGTGGGTACCGGTGCAGCGCGTTCATTTTATGATCTGGCCAGGGCTACATGGAATGCTCTAGGTCTGACAGAGAAGATTGAATTTGTAGAGATGCCTGAGGCTATTCGCGACAGATATCAGTATTACACACAGGCTGATCTGAGCAAACTGCGGGCTAACGGTTATGTCAAGCCGATGACGTCTCTTGAAGACGGAGTAGGGGAGTATGTAACCAGATATCTTAATAATTCTGATATGTACCGTTAAATCCGGTATGAGCGGTGCGTGAGGAAAGTGCTATCTGATTTTCCTGTCAGAAAGTTGAATAGCGGCAGTTACAGCAGTTTATCCTTTGCTGTAGCTGTTCCGGCAGCATGTATTTATCTCAATGATTTTAGCGGCGGTACGCAGTATTTTGTTCCTGATGAGATTGTCTGACGGCATTTCAGCAAGGCGGAGAATATTCAGATCAGTCTTTTAGGATCAGGGTTAAAAATGGAAACTGCAGCATTCATAATGTATGAGTGCTGCAGTTTTTCAGTTTCCGCACCTGCACAGCGCTGTTACAGTTTGAATTTCATGCTGTCTGCCGTCATTTCTTCCGACAGCTGCGCCATGGCTTCGGTTGCATGGAGAGTGCTGTCTGCATTGCTGCTGACGTCTTTTGTAAGCAGAGCTATTTTCTGAAGATTTGAGGACATATCCATAGACGTTGATGTCTGTTCTTCGGTTGCCACGGCAATCTGGTTGATCTGATTGTTTACATCGTTAACCTTGTTTACTATCAAATCAAGGGTATTTTCGATGTTCTCTGTTTCAGCCGCGATTTCCTCCATCTGCTGGACCGTATCTCTGAAAGATACGCTGGCCACATCCACCTCATCCTGAACAGCTTTAATCATTTTATTTATTTCCTGAGTGGACTGGGCTGTGCGGTTTGCCAGAGCTCTGACCTCATCCGATACAACAGCAAATCCGCGTCCGTGTTCACCTGCGCGGGCTGCTTCAATTGCAGCGTTGAGAGCCAGCAGATTCGTCTGATTGGCAATGTCCTGGATGGTTGCAATGATTGTGTCAATCTGTTTTGTTTCTTCGCCGAGCTTGGCTATTATTCCGGCATCCTCCTCGGTTTTCTTGGAATGATCCCTGATTTTTGCCACGGTTGCACGAACAGAGTCAATGCTGTTTTGAGTTGTTGTCTTGGTTTCTTCTGAAGCTACAGCCGCCGCATTGCAGTTTGTTGCGATTTCCTTTGATGTTGCAGCCATTTCCTCGCTGGCGGCACTGACGGCAATGGTCTGATTCAGAATCTGCGCGGTTGACTCTGATATCTGTCTGCTTGTCTTTTCAAGATCCGATACTGAATTTGAAATAGTGGCGGAGTGCCCGGTCATTGCTTTGATAATATCTCTTAATGAATTGATCATGGAGTTTATGGAAGTTGTAAGTCTGCCGACTTCATCGCGGCTTTTCGAACTGACTTCAACTGTAAGATCGCCGTCTGAAACCTTTTCGGCGGCAACTACCAGACGATCTGTTCTGCTGCCGAGTGATTTTGACAGCAACTGGGCGAAAATCAGTGAAAGGATGGTAATGATTACAGCAATAGCTATCATCGGTGCAGGACTTGTTTTTGCTTCAGCCTCCTGATTGTTCTTCTCAAGAGTCTTGTCTCCGCGTTTTAAAATTTCAAGGATGTTTTTGTCTGCATCGTTGCCGATTTCCTTCATTTCAACCTTGGTAATGGCGAAAGCCTCTTCCGTTCTCTGCTCAAACGGTTTGGATTCATCCCTGAGAATAGTGTAGAGCTGTTTGAAAATATCAGCATATTTTTCATAATCCTTTTTTATTGCACCGATATTTTCAGCAGTCTGCCCTGTGCCTGCAGCTTTCTGGATCCTTGCGATGGTTTCACCGGTCTCCTTAAGCTGGGTGCTTATCTTGATTTCGTATTCTTCAACGAGCTTCGGTTGACCGGAAGTGATTCTGATTGCATATATTCTCAGCTGCCTGAACTGGGATTTTAGATCAGTTGCGGGTATTATGAGTTCTGTTGTCAGAATATTCGCAGTTTTCATGCTTTTTGAAATATCCTTCATGTGCATGGTGCTGAATATACCCTGAATTAATGCGATGATGACTATTACTGCAAAGCAGAGAAGAATTTTGTTTCTAATTTTCAGATCGGAAAAAAACTGCATGAATAACTCCAGATACGATTTCTATACTTAAGACCCTTGCTGATAATTTATAATTGCCGGTGCTGTATAGTCAATTTCAATATGCCGTTTTTTTGAACTGTAATTAGTTTTGATCGTCAGACATTCAGAATTCTCGATTGAAACCGTTTTCGACTTCTCATTTTAATGATTTCCGCGGATTTTTACCGGGGCAAAAATGCTGCTGGAAATGAGTATTCCGTTGCGTAATTAAATCAGAATAAAAAAAGGGCGGATAATTTCCGCCCCCGTTCATATCAGTAAAAATTGTATCAGATTTTGAATCTTGATGCCGAATCGGCCATTTCGTTGGACAGTTTTGCCATTGCCGATGCTGATTCAACAGTATCCGACGCATTGGTTGAAACCTCCTTGGTGAGATCCGCCATCTTCTGAAGATTCTGGGACATATCGTTGGAGGTGGCTGTCTGCTGCTCTGTGGCGACCGCTATCTGATTGATCTGGTTGTTTACATCGTTGACCTGATTGATGATAGTGTCCAGCCAGTGCTCGAGCTGCTCGGTTTCGCTGGCAATTTCCTCCATCTGACTTACGGTTTCACCGATGGACGTGCTTGCACAGGATACCTCATCCTGAACAGCCTTGATCATCTTGTTGATTTCCTGGGTTGACTGGGCTGTGCGGTTGGCAAGCGCTCTTACCTCATCTGATACCACAGCGAATCCGCGTCCGTGCTCGCCTGCGCGTGCTGCTTCGATGGCGGCGTTGAGAGCAAGCAGATTGGTCTGGTTTGCAATGTCCTGAATTGTTGCAATAATTGCATCAATCTGTTTGGTTTCATCACCGAGCTTGGCAATAATGCTTGCATCCTCCTCAGTCTTCTTGGAGTGCTCTCTGATCTTGGCAACAGTCGAGCGTACTGTTTCTATACTGTTAAGGGTAGTCTCCTTTGTCTGCTCGGAAGCCATGGCTGCAGAGTTGCAGTTGTTTGCGATTTCCTTGGAGGTTGCTGCCATTTCCTCGCTGGCCGCGCTGACCGTAAGAGTCTGGTTGAGGATCTGGGATGTGGAGTCGGAAATGGACTTGTTGGCATACTGAAGCTCTTCCGCGGAGGATGAGATAGTCTCCGAATGGGATGACATATCAGATATAATTCCTCTGAGATGATCAACCATGGTTGATATTGATTCTGCCAGAACGCCGAGTTCATCCCTGCTTCCGGCATTGACACTGACCGACAGATCACCGTCAGCTACTCTGTTGGTTGCATCTGCAAGCTTGGCGGTTCTTGAACTGATGGATTTGGAGAGAATTACCGTGAATAACAGTGCAAGGGCAATATTGAGCACCGTAAAGAACACGATAGGTCCGATTCCGGCCTCATTCTCCACGGTTTTTCTGATCTTCTGAGACTCGTTGTGCTGATTCTTTATCATCTGCTCAACTACCTCGTCAGTATCATTGCCCACCTTCAGCATATCATCTTTGGTATAACGCAGAATTTCTGTCTGCTTGGCCTCCTTGCTTTTTGACGGATCCTTGCATATGACGCGGAACTGATCATAGTCGTTCATGTAATGGGCAAGATTCGTTTCAACAGAATTCAGCAGTGACTCGTTTGCCTTGCCTCTGAGATTTTTGACGTGTTCGCGAACGGTTCCCGCCACTTTTGCTATTTTTCCGTTGTATTCCTGCAGGTCCGCATCTTCACATGATGACAGGCGGATACCGTAAATTCGCAGCGAGCGGAATTCGGATTTGAGATCATTGATCGGAATTATGACATTGTCGGCATGATCTGTAAGGTTATCAACCTGAACGACTGTATCCTTCAGTGATCTGATGCACATCAGCCCCTGAATGATCCCGAAAAAGATCACAACAGCGAAACAGATAAGAATTTTTGTTCGTATCTTAAGATTTAAAAAAAACGACATAACTACCGCCTAATTTATCACTCTCATCAAAATTTATTCAAAGGCACAGTACTACTTTTCCGGAAGGATCTTCCGGTATGCCTGCCACAGTGGTGGAAAACCAGCCACATCGCCACTATTGTTAAAGTATTTTACTATCTTGATTTCATGTCAAATAACATTCGTCTGTTTGTAAAAAGTTTGTGATATTGTTTTGATTATTATTGCGGTGCAGGGTCGGCAGCCATGCAACTGCGGGAAACTGGAACGTGGCCGCCGGTCGTCGCAGCCGATGAACCCGTGCGGCCGATGCAAAGTTTCGATATGATTATTGTCAGATAGGTCAGCCTTTGCCGGCTGAATTCTCCGTTTTTTTTTTCAGAGACAGGACCGGTATGTTCCGCTCCGGCTGTCACTTTATCTGATCGTGGCGTAAAACCGAGTCCTTCGGGTGTGGATACAAGCATAAAATTAGGCATTACTTTCCTGTAGACAGACTCCGGCTTTCTCTATGACGGCATCTCAGGCCGGTGCATAGCGGCAGATCCTGTTAAGCGAAGCGTTTTGACGGTCAGCAGGAGCCCGCCGGCCGCAGACTGCAGCTTGCTGCGGGAACCGGTAGGAATCCCGGGCCTTTAGGCAGATGTGGAGCCGGTTTTTTTAGCGTGCAGATAAAGTAAGACTGACATATCACAAGTCTGTCAGTCTATATTCGTCAGCAGTCTGACATGACAAACACCGCAGGGCTCATTAAATGTATGCTTTCGCTGGAAGGCCGGAGCAGTCAGTTCTTTTAGAGATAATGAAGGACGCAGTTCGCTGTGCATTGAGCGGTGAATCCGGTATCACACGGCTTCAGCCGTGTGATGTGTCAGTCTGTGTGCATAATCTTTTCTGAATGAGGTCTGAAAATGCACTCAGCCGGTTTTAGAACAAATCAGTTAGCCGTATCTGTCGATATCTTCATTCCATGTCGCATAGCTGCCAATGATGTGTCTGATAACGTTTTCCTTTTTTATGAATGAAAGCGCATCAAAGGCGGGTGATGTTTTAACCAGTCTTCTGAGACTATAATCTCCGGCACCGATTCTCATTGCATCGATGGTATGGTCTACGGTAAAAATAATGCTCTCACCCTGATAGATCCCTTTCATGTAAAAATAATCGGTTTTTGATGACAGTTTTTCAATCTGTTCGACTTTTGAGATCTCAGATTCAGGATCTTTAATGTTGTAGTATTTACAATTAAAATTTTCACTGCAGTCAATCTGCCCGCCGCTTCGGATACTGTTTTTGATTTCATTGACAGATTCTATGTAGCGATCAAGGTACAGTATGTACATGGTATCTATTTCCTGAATAAACGTTTCAACCGGGCTGAACCTGTCTTCACCTATCAATTCCAGGATCTGTACTTCATTCATTGTTCCTTCAGGTCCGGATTTTGGCAGCGTCAGACGTTCAAGCAGCTGCATTTTTTCGTAAGATTTGCCCCTGATGTCTGGTTTTGAATATGTGCTGTATGTCGAATCGGTGCTGTAATTGATGTTGCAGCAACATATCCCTCCTTGCAGAAAGTCCTCAATCCATCCAAATCCGCAATAATTCCATTTAAAGCGCTGTTCATGACTTAAAAAATCTGCAGGATTGATGAATTCACCGAAGTCCATGTAACCGTCACCTTCGTAAAGACAGACAAAAGCATGCGGTACTTCATCGACAGGTTCAATTAGGGAGAGATGGTATTCTGGAGTCCAGTTTTCCTTAACAGAGCTGCGCAGAACACAGAGTATTTCACTGTCTGATATGTCCATCTTGCTTGTTGCAGGATTAAAGCTTAGCACAATGGCATTGCGTGTGTTTTTGAGATCTTCTGTTTTCATATTCAAGCCTCGCTGTACCAACAGGAATAAAATGTATGGGAGAAACCGGAACCTCGGTTTCGTTTTAAAGGGTCCGAAAAAATATTGAAAAATTAAGGTGAATTAAATCGATAAAATGTAATTGTTTAATCTTTATTTCAAATTACACTTATAAAATAGCAAATTTATTGCGTTATGTCAAGATAATTATTGTAATTGATGTGCAATATGTCACATAATTACATATATTGTTTGTTTCTGTTTGCCTCCCGGATGATCTGAAAATCCGGCGTTTGTTTTTTCAGGACTGCAGATGATGATTTATTCCTGCAGGGGAAGGTAGTGTGCACTGTTTGTGTCTGAAAATATGCTAGCTTGAATATATCTGTTAATCAGCCTGCTGTTTCTTCATTATGAATACCTGTCCTCCCGCCGGTTTGTGTTTCTTTCTCCGCTTAATCCGGAATGTGTCCGGAAATGATCTTTCGGATAAAGGGGGTATGCTGTCTTCCGGTTATTTTCCGGTATGTCTTTTAAAATTTTTATCCGGATTATTTTTATCATGGTCCCTTAGACGCCGGATACGGAGCCAGCCGCATTCGGACAGCACTTTTTTACCGGCCGGATCCTGCCATCCTGCCGTGCTTTTGTTTCAGGCGGCGGCTGCGGTATGCATTTTTTTTGTTTATGTTCTGGTATCAGCTTCTTTTTCCGAGGCATTTGCCGGAGGATCCGGAGAAGAGCGCACGGATAACGCTGCCCGCTCCCGTGTGCCGATGGGGGTGACGGATCCGGGAGGGTACTGGGGACGCAAGGCTGAAGGCTGGTTTTTCTATGCAGATCCGGGCAGCGGTGATCACAGTGACGGAAAACAGCCTGAACATCCTGAGGAAATCCCTCTTACAACAGCCTGGCTTAGAGTTAACCTTCCAAAATATCTGGATCTTGCCATTGACAATCCCACCTCCGAGAATGTGAGGGCCTATCTTTATCTTCAGCGTCTCGCACTTGATCGTGCGCAGAGGTTTTCCGAAGCCGTAAAAGAGGAGGTGGCTGGTAACTATTTTCTTGATGAGATATCAAGGAGACCGGTCGCATCCTTCGGTGCGGCGGTTTTTGATCAGATATCGCTAAGGGCCAGGGAATCACTCATGAAAAAGCTCGGAGACCGACTGAGTCTGATTTACGTGTTTGATTCCGGTGATGCAGCAACGGTTTCCTTTTCGAAACTTGTCGGATCTGTCAGGGATGACTACGGAATTTATGTCAGAGCGGCAAGAACAGGTCAGGAGACTGATGAGAGCGGTTATTTTTCCGATGCGGTCCCCGGTGCACAGCTGCTGCAGAGTCTTGGAATTGCTGTTCTGCCTGCTGTATTTATTTATAGCGAGGGTACGGGTCTTGTTCCTCTTGTTCAGGGATATCTGTCGCACCGGGAGCTTGTGGACAGGATTATTCTCCTTTCCCACCGTGAAGGGATTATATCTGACGAGGAGTATGAATCAACTCTTCCGTTCAGACGCCGGCCGCCGTTCCAGACGGGCATTGTTTTCTTTTCAGCGCATCGCGTCGGCTCCCTGGTGCAGCCGGGCGATCTTGTGAAATATTTTGAGGGACAGTATGAAACTGAGAAAAATTTTTCTTCTGCTGCTGATGGCGGCAGGTAGCAGCTGCGAGGCCGGTTTTATTTCCGAACAGACTGATCGCATGTTTGAGGATCTGATTTCCAACCGCACCTCGGGAGGATATTACATGTCTTCAAGGCGCGGAGTCCTTTCCGGGGGCAGCATCATGAGCCGCGGAAGGATCCTTGATATCAGTCTTATATCCTTTGCACCTCCTCATATAACCGCAGGCTGCGGAGGGATTGATATCTTCGCCGGCTCCTTTTCCTTTATTAATTCCGAGCAGCTTATCCAGCTTATGCGATCTATAGCGGCGAATGCGGCGGGGTATGCATTTGCTCTGGCTCTCGGGGAGATGTCTCCTGAAATACTCTCTGTTGTAGAATGGCTTCAGGGAATTGTCGGACGTCTTAACTCGGCACAGCTTAATTCTTGTCAGCTTGCCCAGGGACTGGTCAATGATGTATCCGGGGGGATCTGGTCGCAGACCAACAGAGCCAGAACCTCTGCCAGCGTGATCGGTTCACTATCAGGATGGTACAGTGACTATTTTGACGCCATGCATGAAACCGGCAGGGGAAATGTCCTTTCAAAGCTTAAGCATGGCAATGCCGAGGCGTTTAATCAGATTGTGGCGGGAAATGTGATTTATCAGGCTCTCAGCAGGAGCAATGTGGTAACAGCCTTCGGCTATGCGGATCAGAAAGCAGGGCTGGAGGAGCTGATGTCTCTTACCGGAACACTGATTGTGGATGTGGCGGCGTATGGTACCGCCCAGGGTGATGAACAGCTGGATTTTACTGAAAAGCCGGCACTTATAGATTTTAATGATCTTATGTCGGCCGGCGGTGATTACAAAGAAACTGTCTATACCTGCCGTGATGAGAACTGCCTTGAAATGGATATGGTGAAAAGAAGTCCCGGAGGATTTGTAAATATGACGGGGCGGATTGAGCGGCTGCTGTGCGGTGAGAATCTTGACGGGGGACCTGATTCGGTTGTGTGGAAATATACGCACGGCGGCGAGACTGGAGCAGAACTTACTGATGCTCAGAAGGCGCTTCTTGACAATTCGTCTGTTCTTTCCACCGCTGTTCATGATCTGGGTCTTAGCGGCAGTACGGAGCTTCTTCACGCCTTTGTCCATGATTACTCCAGAATTCTAAGCGCAATGGCGGTACATGAAATTGTATCCCAGATCTTCAGAGCCGCAAGGGTGTCTCTCGGACAGTCGGTAAGCAGAAATACTACAAGAGCGCTTAATGTGCTCGGTCAGTCCGAGGATAATTTCAGCCGCCAGTACACGGAGTTCATCCGCCATAACGGCGGCACTGCTGAAATGGAAAGAAAGCTTGATTCCATGCGAAGCAGAATTGAACATCATGTTCCGCTCCGTGATCGCTAGGGAGACGGAAAATGCACTGTACTCCGCTAAACGGCTGCTATCAGATTTATTCCATCGGCGATTCAGGATTTCTGCGGCAGATCCTGGATGCCGTGGCCGGTATTACGTCCTCCGGCGGATTTTCCGGCGCCTGCGCCGCGGGACTGCTTCTCGGAGTCATTATCACTTTGTTCAGATCCCTGTTTTCCGGTGCGCTTAAGATTGATTTCGGGGTGATATACATCTCTTTTCTTCTTTACGGACTGCTGTTCGTTCCAAAAACCACTGTCATGATAGAGGATGCATATACCGGAGTTATATACACCGTGGATTCGGTCCCTGTAGGGATTGCGGCTCCCGGGCACATAATCTCAAAGGTTGGTTTCAGCATCTCTGAATCAGTGGATCAGGCATTCTCATCGCCTTCTTTCGGGTACGGCGTTACCAGACGTCCGTTTCTTGAGGCTCTTGCAGTTATTGCAAGACTCAGGGACGAGGATTTTCTGAACAGCATCTGGACCGCACTTCAGGAGACCGGTTCCGGTGATGACATTAAATCTTCGGTAAAATCATTCTGGCGTGACTGTGTGATGCTCAGATATCAGTTTATGAACGGCAGATCCGCCGCTTCTGATGCAGACAGATCAGTAACTGCGCTTATTTCGGAGTTCCATTCAAAAATATACGGCACAGTCTCCTATACCCCGGCGGGAGCAAAGGAGATTACCTGCAGCGAGGCTTCTGTAAAGGTTGGACAATGGCTTGAAAAACTGACTCCTGAGCTTGTTGACAGAGCAGGCTATTTTTCATCATCTCGGGATCCTTCAAGAACGGCAACCGATCTTATCAACGGATCACTTGAAATGCTCGGTGCCTCATCCGTGAGTGCAACACAGATGGTCAAGGCTTCGCTTCTGCTTCCTCTTTATCAGAGGGGAGCCTCGGACTACTATCATTCAAGCCAGAATTTTTCGGCCGCGGCCATGACCGGCCAGGCGGTAATGCAGCGCAACATTCAGTGGGCTGCGGAACAGTCGGTTTTCATGACCACCGTCCGTCCCTTTGTGACCTTTTTTGAAGGGTTCATCTATGCCATTGCACCGTTTATGGCTATTCTTATCTGCGTGGGGGGATTCGGGATTTCCGTGGCGGTGAGGTATTTTCAGACGCTTGTTTGGATCCAGCTGTGGATGCCTATTTTATGCATCATTAATCTCTACATCTGCTCGGGCTTCAGAAGCGAGACCGCACGGTATCTGGCCGGTGCGAGGGCATGGGATTCGCCCGCCGTCCTTGAGGGAATTCATTCAAGTATTCAAAGCTGGATGGCCACGGCCGGAATGCTGGCCGCCGCAACTCCTCTTATTGCACTTTTTATTGTAACCGCCAGCACCTATACCTTTACCACTCTGGCGGGACGTATGGGCGGAGGAGATCATGTGGATGAAAAAATCATGGCTCCTGATCTTGTCAGCCAGCCTCCTCTCATGACCAACGAGCATTCATCGCTTGTCATGACCGGCACCGGAGGAGTTCTGAAATCCCGTGCCCCGCATCTTCCGTCAATTACATTCAGCGCCGGTGATTCAAAGGCGCTTTCATCAACATATCAGTCCGGTATCAGCAGAACTCTTGCGGAATCAAAAGCCATTAATGAATCATGGCTGCAGTCTGTCGGGGGCAGCCGGGGCTTTGATCAGACGGAATCGGTTCAGAATGTTGTAAATTCATCCGGCAGCACTGTGCTTGCATCGGTGTGGAAGAGATCCCTGCAGCAGGCTGAGCGCACGGGGGAGGATGCGGGTATGATTTTTGCCGGTGCGGTAAGCGAACTTACAGGAGTCTCTGTGTCATCCTCCGACGGAGTTTCAGACAGGATTGGAGCCGGGGCGGGAGTGTCCGGTGCAGTGTCGCGGGGAACCGGACTGAAGGGAAGCGGCGGTATCGAGGCATCGGATCAGCATGCGGCATTTTCAGAAAACAGAATCTCAGTGAATTCATCTGACAGCAGGGAGGAGAAAAACTCTGTTTCATCCTCAAGAACAACAGCCCGGACTCTTGGTGCTTCCATTGCCTCGGAATACGGAGGAACCGACAGCAGATCGGTTTCGATCGCTCTGTCCAGAGGAATTGTTAATTCTGCAAGAAAATCAGGATCCGAACGCAGCGAGCACGGAATCAATGAAAGTCAGGAGAGAAAATTCACCAGTTCACTGACAAGACTTTCACAGTTTCAGGCTGCTTCATCGGCGGTAGAGAGCAGTGACTGGAGGCAGAGTACTGATTTGAGATCATTTGCATATGACGCGCGAAAAAAATACGGTCTGCAGCTTGATGAGCTGAGAGATTCCGTCGCCGCCACCCCGGAGGGCGCAGCAACTTTAAGGATGAAGGCCGCTGATTTTCAGCACCGGTTTGGAATAACTGATCGTGTTACGGCGGGAGATATGGCTCTTCTTGAGGCGGCTCACGAGGGAAATGACGAGCAGAAGGCCTCGGTTCTTGCCATGTGGGCAGGTCTTAACGGGAATATCCGCGCTGACGGCGGCTCGGCAGAAGGATTTTCTGATCCGTTTGCAGTGAAGAAGGGAGCCGGGATCGCTGTGTCCGGATTTAACCGTTCAGATGCTCGCAGAAGGTTTGATGAAGCGGGCGGAATCTTTAATGCTGCGTCCCTCAGGACTGAGGAAATTCGGACTGCAGGTGACAGAGTGAGGGGTGATTATGCTGCAGGCGGAAAGACTGTGTCGGACGGTATTGCCTCAGATGCGGAAAAAAATACTTCAGCCGCGGTTGAGGGAGCCCTTGGTGCAAGAATAACGGTTGTAAGGGATTCCGCAGGAAAGGGAATTCTTTATTCCGGCGGCAGGGCGGTGGATCCGGATTCACTTGATCGTGATTCCGGAGGATATCTTGCGGGTGCTTTTGAAGCGGTGGGGGCTGCTACGGGAGAGAACAGAGGAAATATAGCTTCAGGGATCATCACCGACAGCAGCTTCGGAAGTCAGATTAAGGAGGAACTGATGCACGGGGTTGATCCTGATCTTCGCGGAATTATTACATCCTCAGAGCCTGTTCCGCTGGATCCGGAAGGGATCCTGCGGCATCCGGGTCTTAGAAATTATGCATCAGTACACGGCTTTGATCTTGATAACAGCGATGATCTGGAGCGTCTTGCATTAAGAAGCAGACTTCTTGCGGTGTCCCAGAGCGATTATCACAGCGGCAATGCTGTCAACCTTGCAATTGATGCCTCGGCGCTTCTGAGTATTCAGAGAAATGATGCAATGATTGCAGAAGGCGCTGAAGCACATGGCCTTCACGGGGACAGGCGGAAGTGAAATCAGAAAGGGTGATTATTTTTCTGCTGTGTTATCTTGCAGCTGCGGCAACCGTATTTTTATGGAGCGGAGCCCTGAGAGGCATGGATGAATGTGTCCGGCAAATTTCGCCCTCCGGTGCAGGAGGCAGGGAAGCGGTTCGCGAAGAGACTTTTAAGATTTCTGATGCGGGGTATGATTTTAATAATGCAGATCCTGTTTTTGCCGCTGCACCGCCGGTAAGCAGCAGACATCTGTTCGGGGGATCCCAGGCCAGGTTCACTCTGTATCTTTATTCTGACTTTTCCTGTATCTACTGCCGAAACCTCTTCCGGCCTCTTCTTGAATATGCGACGGCAAGCCGGGGCGAGGTTAACATTGTTTTCAGACATTTTCCGCTTCATGAGAACGGAGCCGAGGCACTGCTCAGAGCGGTTATGAGTGAATGCTACGGCAGCATGAGAGGCAACCGCGGATTCTGGATTGCCGCATCGATGCTGTTTGAGACGGCGGATTACCGCAGAATAAACCGGGTTTTAAACGTCGGGGAGGAGCAGCTGGTATCATGCATCAGAAACGAGGATCCTCTTGTTCGTGTGGAGAGTGACGTTCTTGAGGGAAGAAACTCCGGGATCCCGGGAACTCCGTCGGTGGTAATAGAGGATTTGCATACCGGAAAGCGTGTTGTTGTCTCCGGGGTGACGAAGATCAGCCAGATAGACGAGCTAGTCATGAAAATAAAAAGCGGCGGACAGGCAGGAGGCTAGGCCGGAGGGTATATGAATGATCCGCAGCTCCCTTGCCGGCGTCCGTGTTGTTTTTTTAAATGCGGCCTTCTGACAGACCGGCAAACCGGGTCCTTGTTTTTTTTGCATTCCGCGGTTTCTGTAAAGCTCCATTTTGAGATCACAGCGGAAGGAATACTGCCTGCAGAGTTAAAACCGTGACAGCGGATGAAGCTCACCGGAAGAAGTTGAAATTCAGCAGACGGACTGCGGGAGCACCGGCTGCAAATCAAGAAATCAATCATGCGGTTAAATTTCGGAGGGCGGAAAAGGATATTTCTGACATCTGCCTTTGTGAAGGCGTGAAGAACGGTCTGGAACAACTGATCGTATCAGCTGACAGCAGAGCCGGAATTCTGCCCTTTGCGGGGGAATACCGGCTGATTGTTATTATAAGGATGAGTCTACTTCTGACGGTTGAAATAATTTACGCAGTTTCTCGGTCTGAAATACGTGCGGATATATCTGTCCGTACTCAGCACAACGTATTCGCATGTTCCGGAATTCAGATACTGCGTGTCTCCGTCAGCCTGTCTTGAACTCATGCTGCCGGCATCGTTTATCACCATATTGGCGCGGCGCAGATACTCGTTTTCATCTGCATAGTTAAATTCGTTTCTGTGTTTAAGAAAATGATCGTGCAGCATTTTCTCTGTTCTGAAGTAATAGAATTTTTCTCTTTGTTCATAACCGCCCGGAGATGTTTGTCTGCTTTCATATCCGCTGACTGCCGGCGTATGATCTGAGCCCAGGAAACCGGAGCCGAAGAAACGAAAAAGGAGAAGCAGAATACCGGCTGATATTAATCCGGCTATTGATATTTTTCCCCTGTTTGAAAGCAATCGGTTTCTTTTCATTGTCAGTTTCCTTGAGTGCTATGGTATGTTCCGGAGAACGTAACCCTGATTTTACCGGCACGTCCGCCTGAGTTATGATAACATGACGGCAGCGGGTTTCAAAATTCGGATCTGTGTTTTGTCTCCTCATGATTTTAATAATTTTCCTGCAGGTATTTTTTATGACACTGGTTCAGCTACGTTATGTGCTTGCTGTTGCAAGATTTCAGTCGATTAACGAGGCGGCCTCGGTTTTGTGCATCACCCAGCCGGCTCTTTCCAATGCGGTGAGGGATCTGGAAAAAGAACTGAATATCACCATATTCAGACGTACAAGCCGCGGAATAGAAATAACACCGTCAGGCACCGAGTTTCTGGGATATGCCCAGAAGGTTGTGACACAGGCGGATCTTATAAAAGATCATTACAGCGGCACCCGCAGATCAACTGTCCGCTTTGTCATCAGTTCACAGCATTATTCCTTTGCCGTGAGTTCATTTATACGGCTGGTTAAAACCTACGGCATGGACAAGTACGATTTCTGTCTCAGGGAAACCAGAACCATGGATACTATAGCCGATGTTCACAGTCTTGCTGCTGATATCGGAATAATCTATCTCAGCGACTATAACCGCCGGTATCTTACGCGCGTTCTCAAGGAGGAGGATGTGGTGTTTACTCCTCTTGCCTCCTTTTCCCCGCATGTCTTTCTAAGCAGAGACAATCCTCTTGCCTCGAAGGATGTTGTTACGGTATCGGATCTTTCTGAGTTTCCGTTTATCTGTTTTGAGCAGGGCAATTTTGGAAATGATTTTCTTTCCGAGGAGCCGGTTGCAGGAAGAGAGGGAAACAAGGTAATCAGGGTAAGCGATCGGGCGACACTTTTTAATCTTCTGCTTGGACTCAACGGCTATACTGTAGCCTCGGGTGTGATTGAAAGTGAGCTTAATCCTGAAATAGCATCGGTTCCTCTTGATTCAGGGGAACCGATGGAAATCGGCGTGATACGGCATATTTCCGTAGAGCCTTCCGATATGTACAGTAGGTACGTTGATTTTCTCAGGGAGGCGCTTCTTTTTCAGAAGCAGCCTCTGTGAAGTTTCATACGGCTCATGCACACACAGTGTTTTTTCTCATAATCAGAGCCGCCTGGGTCATGTTTTTAAGGCTTGCCTTTGTTTCGCTCCAGTCTCTGGTTTTGAGTCCGCAGTCAGGATTGATCCATACCTTTGTAAAATCAGCCTTTGCTGTAATCTTCTCCAGCGCATCCACGATTTCACCTGTAGCAGGTACTCTAGGTGAATGGATATCATATACTCCAGGTCCGATCTGAGTTTCAAAGTGCTTTGACTGCAGGGCATCCAGGATCCTGAAATCTGATCTTGATGCTTCGAAGGTGATTACATCAGCATCCATGGCATCAATCCACGGGATTATATTCTCGAATTCAGAGTAGCACATATGTGTGTGGATCTGTGTTTCAGGTTTAAGGCCGCTTTGAAGAAGTCTGAATGAAGGTATTGCAAAATCCAGATAGTCCTTCACCTGATCACACTCTCTGAGAGGAAGTTTTTCCTTGAGCGCCGCTTCATCTATCTGAATAATCCTGATCCCTGCATTTTCAAGATCACGCACCTCATCCTTAAGGGCAAGACTTAACTGGAGGATCATTGTTTTATTCGAAATGTCATTTCGCGGGAATGACCAGTTGAGGATTGTAACAGGTCCGGTAAGCATACCCTTGACCGGTTTTGATGTGCAGCTCTGGGCAAATCTGCTCATCTCCACGGTGATCGGACGTCTGCGGCTGATATCAGACCATATGACTGGCGGTTTGACGCATCTGCTGCCGTATGACTGCACCCATCCGTTTTCTGTGAACAGAAATCCGTCCAGATTTTCTCCGAAATACTCTACCATGTCGTTTCGTTCAAATTCACCGTGCACCAGCACATCAAGTCCGAGCTCCTCCTGTATTGAAATACAGTCGGCAGTGAATTTTTTTATTGATTCGCTGTACTGCTCTGATGATATTTCTCCGGTTCTGAGCTGCTTTCTGAGATTTCTGACTTCTCCGGTCTGAGGAAACGAACCGATGGTGGTCGTAGGGAAGAGCGGAAGCTTAAGAGCGTTCTGCTGAATTCTTTTTCTTTCAGCTCTGACAGGAAGTCTTACAAAATCCTTCTCTGTAAGATTTTCCACCAGTCTTTGAACTTCCGTGTTTGGAGCGGTCCGCGGTGCTTCAAACAGCTTTCTGTTTGCTTCAAGAATGTTTTCAAAGCCTTCCTCTGCGCTGACAATCTGTTTGAGTTCAGCAATTTCACCGAGCTTTTCGCAGGCAAACGCAAGATGCTTTTTAATATCATTTCCAAGTCTTGTCTCGCACGATGTGGTCAGAGGAACATGAAGCAGAGAGCATGATGTTCCAAGAGCTAGCTTCTGATCATTGTTTGCGAGTTTGAGCAGAATATTCAGCACTTTGTCATAGCATGTGCGCCAGATGTTTTTTCCGCAGATAAGACCGGCAGTAAGAAGTTTATCCTTTGGAAAACCGAACTTTTCAATCAGTTCCGCTGTTTCTTTTCCCTCCGCAAAGTCAAGCGACACGCCGTCAAAGTCAATGTTTATCACTTCAGAGTAGATGTCTCTGATGTCGCCAAAATATGTTTCGAGATTGATTTTCAGCCCTTTCTTCTCTTTCAGAACAGCTCTGTAAATATCGGTAAATATCTGCTTATCGTCATTTGTCAGATCGCGGACAAGTGAAGGTTCGGCAAAGGATATCCATTTTGCAGAGTATCTGCTGATGAAATTAAGAAGATCGATGTATGCATCCGTCAGCTGAGGGATCAGCTGTTTTGGATCTGTGCCGTTTACGCAGCGGATATGTTTAAGAAGAGTAAACGGTCCGATTATGCAGATTTTGCTGTTAATTTTCAGTTCTTCAGCTTCATTCAGCAGAGTTTCAATCTGCCACGGATTCAGTTTAATCGACTGGCTGCCGTCGTATTCCGGCTCAATGTAGTGATAGTTGGTGTTGAACCATTTTTTCATTGGCAGAGCTTTGAGATCCACCCCGTTTTCCTGTCTGCCTCTTGCCATGGAGAAATAGATTTCATGCGGTTTGAGGTTTGCGGCGGCATACCTTTGCGGGATCACGTTGAACAGTACAGCAGCGTCAAGAAGATTGTCGTAAAGGGAAAAATCTCCCACAGGTATAAGATCAATCCTGTTTTCAATCATCAGATTGTAGTTCTTTTTTCTGATGTCAGATGCAGTATCCGACAGTTCATCAAATGTAATTTCATGACGGAAATATTTTTCCAGAGCGAATTTCAGTTCTCTCTTTTCGCCGATGCGGGGGAATCCGCAGATGGTAGTGAGCATAGTTTTTCCTTTTTTTGTTTCTTTATCAATATCAACGCTGAAAATTATGAACATTTTTTCTGTTATAAACAAATTTTAAATTTTTATGACTGGTTATAAAAAATATTTATAATCCGGATCTGCAGGTTCCGGCAGAACTATTGAGCTTAGCCTTTTAATAACATTTCAGAGCACGGATCTGTCATGAAGAAATTTTCCCTTGAGGGAATGCGTAAAGATGCGTAGCCGGCATATCTCTAAATCTTTCTGCGGTGCAGCCGTGAGGAAAAATTCCTTTGAAGGAAAGCAGATGACAGTGAAGGCTGTGTGTTCAGTTATATCATCAGAGATCGGATCAAATGGCAGCCGCGGGATCACGGTGTGCTGTTCTGTCAGCGGGTGGGACGCTCATGCATCAGTTTTTCGCCGGCTGACTGATATTTGATGCACTTGTTTTATTTTTTTCTCTTGGAGCATGCATGGACAGATCTGAAACGGAGCTTATTGAGGAACTCAGAGTCTGCGGGGGACGAAGCAGGCGTGAAACTGTGGACAGGAGCATTCTCAGGCAGTTTGATGCCAGAATAGAGAGTGAACTCCGGAATTTGCTGGAGCAGGCTCTCAGATGTCTTCATGCCCAGTCCTGCTATGATGTGGATGAGTACTATTCACTTTTGTACCGGGCATTTCCCGATGCAAGAGTAAGACCCAGGGTGTCAATGCGCTGCGATATCACAGGGGATCGACTTACGATCAGCTGGGCAAGATACTGGAAGCTGCAGAATCCACGTGCCGGGAAAAAGGTTTATTCCAGAGTTTTTCCAAAGGGTACCAGGTCTGAAAAACAGTCCATGAGGCCTTTTTCAAGGCAGCCTGCGGAACTTAGAAGGATAATTTCATTTATGGAGAGACGCAATGAAATTAAAAGGCACAGAGGGATGCTTATTGCCTCAATGCTTAAGCTTCTCAGACAGTACAGCAGAATTTCGGCCGGGGATCAGTATTAAGCTGCAAAATGAAAAATTCCTGGCGGGGCGCCGGTTCTATCACGGCTCTTTACAAAATCATGCTGGAAATATTCAGGATGATTTATTCCAAATATGCAGAACTCATCGACAGGGAATAATTATTTGCAGGGGTTCAGAATCAGCATCGATGCCGTCATGTCATCAATCAGATCTGGTGATACTCAGGGATCTGTGTCCGTACGGTTGCCTATAAATGCATTTTTTTCCGGCGGGAACTGCCTGGAGCCAAAGTTTATCCGTCCGGTTAGTGCAGTTCCGGCCGGAATTTGCAGGAACCATTTTTATCTGATCGCCCGTAAAACCACGTCCTTTAGGTCGGGAATACTGGGCTTAAAATCAGGTACAGTCTCCCTTCGGACGGAGATGGATTTCTGCTTTTCAATGACGGCAAATCAGGCCGGGGCACAGCCGATGAGATCGTGAAGCGAACCGTTTTGCCGGTCGGCGCCAGCCTGCTGCGGGAACTGGAGGGGAACCCCTGCCTTAAGGCTGAGGGGATGTTAATTCCTTTCCTGTGGTATCGGCGCAGACTTTGAGTTTCAGACAGGTGGATTCCGGCTTCATGTTCCATTTTATCGTTTTTTTGTCCGATCCCGTTAATGTGGGAGCAGTGATATAGGTTGCTCCCTTTAGCGCATGATCATAGTTTGTGTATACGGTGATTGTTCCTTTGTCGACCCTTATGGCTGAAATGTTTGGATCCTTGTGACTGCTCAGAAATCTGTCGGTGAGGTCCCAGCTGTAGTTTTCTGATCTGTGCTTGTCGTTGCAGACATTCGTAAATCTTGGTCCCTCGGCATTGATGCAGGCTTCGACCTGCTGCTTTACAGGCTCTATGGATTCAATGATCTGACTGAATGTGTCTCTGATCCTTTCCTTTGAATGCATATCATTGATGAGCCAGATCGCAAAAATTACTGCGGCGCACAGAATTGTTACGGCAAGAATGTATTTAAGCATTCTGAAGGTATAGGAAACCGGGTGGAAACGTTTCTTTTTTTCCGGTGCCGTGCCGGCGGTCACCTGACTGTCGTTTATGGTAAAACCACGGCCGGTGAACTCTGTCTCCCGGTACATGTCGTCATCATTTATGCTTGTGCTCAGCCCCAGCTCCCTGAGCACGCGCGAGGTTTTTGACATTTCAAGGGGCCTGCGCTCGGTGATGACGGTTGTCTGGATCAGAAATCCGTCTCTTTCCTCCCTTGTGATCTGGATTTTGCGATCCAGTGCTCCAAGCAGCAGGTTGTCCACGCTTTCGCTGTCACAGACCGCGGATCCCGGGATTTCTTCTGAAACCTTCTCCTCCCGTGCTTTTTCTGAAGGGGGGACGCGGAAACTCATATTTGCGGTTTTCACCTCGGGGGCGCGTTTTTCCTCCGGACTGAAGTCGCTCTGCGGCGAGACTTCGGAGTTTTCCGAACGGAGTCTGGTGAAGTCAATTACAGTCTGATCGGACTCGTCGGAGTGAACTCTGGCGGCGTTTGCGCGCGGCTGCTCCGGCATAGGCATAGCCATGTCCGGATCTGACGGCATTTTAATACTGCGGCCGGATCCGTCGCCGTGATAATCCTGCGTATCCGGCGGATTGCTGTCATGCATGCTTTTATCATCTCCGTGAAAAGGATTGAAGAAACATATGAAAAAAAGAAGTATCAGCAGGGATCCGTAAAAAATTGCAAATCTGTTGTTCCCGTCTGTTGCTGACAGCACCGACAGCGGAACCAGCATCAGGGCACCGAGAACAAAGGCGATATATCTGATAATGAAATGCATCTTGGATTTAATCCTGCAGAAACTAACCGTGGTTGAAAATAAATCCGGCAGATCAGACGTCTGCACTCCGTCATTTTACCTAAAAAAATGATTGTCTGCATGAACTGAGACGTGATTACAGGCTGATTTCATAAATTTGGCAGTTTTAATAAGGTGACAGGTGGCACATACTGAAAATGCAGGCGGTGATAGAATAAAGTATGCTTTGTTTATTTGATCTTTAAGTTTCAGGGTAATATGCTCAGTGTTGGTGAAAATTCTGCGGTTGAAGTCAGTTCAAACGGTCAGCAGAGAAGAACATGGGAAGGGATCCGTGAAAGAATTGCCGGCATTATTCAGATTATCAGTGCCGGGTTATATGATCGTGATGATGTGATCAAGCTTTCTGTTCTTGCTGTTCTTTCAGGACAGAATGTTTTCCTGTACGGACCGCCAGGTACCGGAAAAAGCATGATTTCACGGCGGATCGCCTCGCTGTTCGCCGATTCCAGTTATTTTGAACATCTGATGCACAGGTTCTGTACACCGGAGGAGCTTTTCGGTCCGGTTTCCATCAGGGAGCTTAAGAATGACCGCTATCACCGTCTGACAGGAGGCTATCTTGCCGAGGCTGATTTTGCGTTCCTTGATGAAATCTGGAAATCGTCTCCTGCGGTGCTTAACACTCTCCTTACTCTGATCAATGAGAGACGCTATCATAACGGCTCCGAGATTATCAGGGTGCCTCTGAAGTCTCTTATTTCAGCTTCCAACGAGGTGCCGCTTCATGAGGCCGGTCTTGATGCGCTTTACGATCGCTTTCTGGTGCGGCTGGTAGTCAATCCTGTCAGCAGCCAGGAGCTTTTCAAGCAGATGATAACCAGTCGTAAAACCGGCAAATCGGTTCCGATGCCAGAAGAACTGGCAGTGACGGATGAAGAGTATTCCAGCTGGCTGCAGGCCATTGATGAAATCGATCTTCCGGATGACTGCGCCGAGGCTCTGGTGCGCATGAGGGGCATTATTGCCGACAATGTTGATCTGTCCGATCTTGATCGTGATGACGTGGATGATGACTTTGAACTTGGTGGCGCCGGAGACGAGGAGGGCAACTACGGCCATCTTTCCTATGTGTCGGACCGCCGCTGGTTTCAGATTATCAAGATCCTGAAGGCATCCGCCTTTTTCAACGGCAGAAGCGCCGTCAAAATCAGAGACTTCTTCGTTCTTAAATACTGTCTGTGGAATACGTCCTCCGACATGGAGAGCTTCAGTTCTCTGGTGGAGGATACCGTCAAGGAGTTCGCCAGTGACGAACTGTTTCCGCAGGAGCTGCAGGAATCAATCAGAAAGGAAATGGATCGGGAGGGTCCCGAGAGCACCGACAAGCTTCTCGCGCGGCTGAGGGTTTGTATAAAGGCTTTCAACGAGATCACAGATTCCCTCAGGAAGGACGGCGTTCAGATTGTATCCCGCGGCGGGGAAATGTTTTTCAACCAGGTAAGCGAATCGGTTCCTCATTATTCCAGAAGAGAGCCGTCCACCTCGGTCAACAAGATTTCCTTTGAATCAGCCATTACTGAAATGTCTCTTGATATCGGTCAGCAGATCAAGTGCAGGGTTGTAAGGGCGTCGCGCCGCAATCTTCTCTTCTTCGGTCAGCTTGAGTGCATGCCGGATGACGGTTTTAATTTCAACACGCTCAAAAACGGCTCTCAGATCGACATGAGAATTGTAAAGATAGATCGTGAAAACCGTCTTCTTCTGGTCAAGGAGATCAAGCCGTCGTCCGACTACTGGATCCCGGTTGTCAATTATGATCTCGGGGTCAACTATCACTCCATCTACAGTGAGAGTTTTGAACGTCAGCTTGATATTGTGTTCAACATATCAAAGTATGACAACGAGCAGATGCAGATAGTCATAACCTCCGGCAGCCAGCAGATCAAAAAGCTTATAAAGATTGCATCTGTAAAGCTTATGGTGGATCTGCTCAAACAGCACCGTATGATAATTTCGCTGGAGGAGTTGCTTAACAAGTGCTTTGCCCGTTATGACAGTGTTTTTGATCAGATCCTCGAGGATATCGACAGGGAACTTTTCATCAGTGTCAGTGACAAGAAGATCCTCAAGGAAATTTTCTTTGATCAGATCCCGAATGTGAGAAAGGCAAAAAACGACTTCCTGGAGCTGATGAATGTCCGTCAGGGGGAATGACTGGCTGCTGCGTCAGGCACAGCGTACTCTCAACCGTCTTATTCACGCTGAAAAAGGGATTAGCAGCGGGATCAGCGCCCGCAACCTGTCCGCCCTGCAGCGCTCGGTGGATTCGTTTATCAGCAAGGTGTTCACCAGACTCTGCCGCCGCATAGAGCATGATGATATCTATCAGCATGATCTAAACCGCATCACCGAGCTTAAGAAAACCGGGGCTGATGAATTCACCAGCTCGATGCTCACCGAGGAGTATACCCTTCTTCACCGCTATTTTAAGATCAGCACCCACTACAAACTGGATCTCCTTAAAAAATATTTCAGAAACTACTATCAGCTTGAGGCTCCGGGACACAATGCATCGTTTCAGGAGCTGAATGACTATACCCGCCAGCTTCAGAGCAATAAAAGCTCCCTTGAAGGAGCTCACTCATCGGTTCTTTCCATGCTTGAATCGAGAATTGAAACATGCGAGCAGAAGTATCTGAGTGATCTTAGCTCCAGATTCTGCAGTCTTGTGAGCAAATATTTCTCCGAAAAGGCTGCCAGAATGCGCATCTGTAATAATCTGAAGATTCCTGCCCGCAACTTTATTGATAAATACAGTTCCAGAAAGGGCGCCAGAAGAACAGTTCAGCAGAAGAAGACTTATGAGCAGGCAACCCTGAGCAATATCAAGCAGGAGAAATTCACCAGGGATTCTGTGCTGTCGGAAAAAAAATTCGACTCAAAGCCCAATTCCGCTCAGTTCGGAAAGAGTGACGAAAGTTTTTTTGATCCCAACAGGAGAAACGGTCAGGGAACAGAGTTTTCCCGGGATGAGCTTGATCTTGACGTGGAGGGCAGGGAGAGAGCCGGGCGGAAGGAAAATAGCGATCAGGATGTAGACAGGTATGATCGTCTTGCAGAAGATCTCATGAACGGAAACGGTTTTGAGACGGGAGATTCAGGTCAGAAGGGAGGCGAGGCCGGGACCGGAACCGGCGGAAAAGAGCAGTCAGGTGAGAAAGAGGAATCCCGGGATCCTGCAGGCAGCGGGCAGCCTGGCAGCTCTCCGGCCGAAGAAGCCAGATCCGGCGGAGAGCAGTCTGAATCATCCGCGAATGTGCGGGATGAGGGATCAGGATTAGAAGACGGTGTCCGGAACAGCAGATCACCTTGCAGTGAAAACGGCGGTTCATCAGGTGAGTCTGAAATGCAGGGTGAAGGAGAGTCATCAGGTGATCCGGGTGAATCTGGGAACAGCGGAGTGACCGGCGGTGACGGGGCTGAATCCATGCAGGATGGAGGAGCAGATGGGTCGGATAACGGATCAGCTGATGATGATATTCCTGTCATTGATCTGACCAAATTCATGAGTGCGCTTAATGATTTCAGTGCAGACGGAGGTTTTATCTCCGAGTTTGGCGGGACGGGCGTTGATAAAGTGCAGAATGCGCCGGATAATGCATCGGGTCTTGGAAAGTACGCAGTCGGTGAGGCAGAGGAGGGATCCGCTGCAGATGGAGACGGGAGCGAAGGTACATCTATAGAGCAGATGCTTAAGGATATGGGCATTGAAACCGGCGGTTCCTATGATGAGGACGGAGTCTATGATCCGCATCCTGAAAACTTCTGGACCCATCAGTACTGGCAGCTTGGAAAATGGAAGGATGCTGATCAGCAGGAATCAGCCGGTGAAGAGGAGGAACCGTCTGAGTTCGCTTCGGAGATGGATCCCCAGGAAAAATACGCCAGGGATGTGGATAATTATTTCAATGATCTGGTGGATGAGCTGCTTTCAGGAAAAGGCAGCAGGTTTGTCGGTCCCGGTGTCAGTGACGGATTTCTTACCAGGGACGACAGAAGTGATTATATTCATTATTTTTCCATTGTTGAGAACAATACGGGACTGCAGAAGCTTCTTGCGATCCTGGGAAAGCAGATGGGACTTGATCGCTCGAATCACAACCGGATCAGAATGAATGACAGATCATCAGACAGGGTGCCCCACCGTAATCCCGAATCCATGTCGGGTATTACCATGGGAAATGAGATAAGCTATGTTCTGCCTGAGGAACTGGTTAAAATATCTGATCAGGATACAGAGGCCATCTTTGATATCTGTTATATAGAAAGCAATCTTCTCCGTTTTGATCTTGACGGCATTGTGGGGATCAGTCACGGAGGAAGAGAGCGGATCAAGAGTTCTCCGCGAAGAGGCAGAGGTCCTGTGGTTTTGTGTGTTGATACAAGTTCATCCATGCAGGGCGTTCCTGAAAGTTACGCCAAGGCTATGGTTATGAGTCTTGCGCTTAAGTGTCATGATGCCCGCAGGGACTGCTTTGTCATCAATTTTTCTGTCCGCATAGAGAAACTTCTGATCCGTGATGATGACGAGGATGCGGAGGAGAAGCTTCTGGATTTTCTTAACAAGAGCTTTAACGGAGGCTCTGATCTTGATGAGGCGCTTCAGGAGTGTCTTCAGCTTATGCGTAATGATCCGCGTTTCTACCGATCGGATGTTCTGTGCATAACAGACGGACAGATAAATTATTCACCCCAGCTTGCCGAGCTTGTAAGAAGACGCAGACAGCATGAGCATAACCGTTTTTATGAGCTTGTCATCGGCTCCATGGCCAATGAATCGTACTGGCTTGGCGCCACTGAAAGCATAAGGAGCCAGTCCGCGCTGTTTGATCATCTTTTTGAACTCAGTACTGACGGCAGGTGGATGCGCGAGGTAAAAATCTGATCGGGAGGCAGATATGAAAAAAGGGTGTTCCATGATTTATCCTGTAATGGAGAATCTGGCTGAGAATCTCAAGGGGCAGGGAGCTCTTGTGCTGACAAGAAATCTCGATCCGGGCAAAAAATATTTTTCAGATGACAGTGACTGTTTCATACAGCCTGGCGTCTACTCCTCTCTGGGACAGCTCGGGGATCTGACGCTTCTTGCCGGCGCGGAAATCAACTGGTACAGTCCGGGAAAAATCTATATGGGAGTCCTTGCCTCTGATACGGGATTCAGCCTGGACGGACCTGTGAATAAGGCTGTTGATGAAAAAAAGCGCCTAGAGATCCTGGAGCTTCTCGGCCTGGAGCCGGGGGATCAGAAGGTATGCGGCCGCTGGATCTGGTGGCGCTATCTTACCGTGGACGGCAGGTGCACTGCAGATACAGACGACAGGCTTATTCCTCATTTCAAGGTGACCAACGATGCGGCATCAGGACTTGACCGGCAGGAATCAATGGTTGCTCTTATAACGGCGGCAGTAGAGCTGTGGAATGATCTTGTCGGCAGGCGCCTTAAAAAGCGTGGTGTCAGCGGCGTCTGAGCATTCCCTTCAGATAGTACTGCGGAGGATTTGCAAGGGCAGTGCATCCCTTGAACATATCCCTGAAAATTTCCGCGGTGTCGGTTGCGAAGCTGCCTACCTTTTTCAGCCCCGTGCAGTTCAGGAACATTCCCGTGAAATTAAGGGCTCCTGCTGTGTTCCAGTCCGGAAATTCGCTCAGAGCCGTGCATCCTGAAAATGCGTGGTTGAAATTCTGCACCGATGATATGTTAATTTCAGGAACTTTTTTAAGTGAAATGCAGTCGGAGCATATTTCCGATATGTCCATGGCCTTTGAAAGATCCATCTCAGGCATCTGAGTAAGCTTTGCACATCCGAAAAAGGCGTTGCGCGCGAGTACGCAGCTGTCTGTTTTCATCTTTTCAACTGTTTCAAGAGATGTGCAGTGGGCAAAAATATATGATATGTCCACAGCCGAGGAGAGATCCAGATATTTGACAGTTCTGACTGACTGGCACCCCATAAACATCATTGAAGCCTTTTTTATTCCCGAATAGTTCAGCTTCGGGATCTGAGTCAGATGTTCGCATGAATCGAACATGCTCACGGCGCTTTCTCCCGCACTGAGATCAAGAGCGGGAACGGAAGATAGGTTTGTGCAGCACAGAAACATGCAGTTGAAATTTCTGACCCTGGAGGTATTGAATTCAGGCACCGAAGTCAGTCCGTAGCAGTTGTCAAACATTGAATCCATGTTTTCTGCAGATGATGTGTCCCATGCAGGAACCGATTTAAGATTGCTGCATGCCGAGAAGCAGTAGGAGAAGTCCTTTACATCAGAAGTGTTCAGCACAGGCACATTTTCAAGACTGAAGCAGCATTCAAGCATGCCTTTCATGCTTTTGGCGGAGCCGGTGTCAAATGCAGGCAGAGATTTTATTTTGTGGCAGTTCAGACACATCATGGTGAAATCTTCTGCGTTTTCAGTATTGAGTTCGGGAATCGCCTCTAAATTTTCACAGCCGGCAAAAAGACCGGCTACGCTGCGGCAGTTTTCTCCGAGTCTGATTTCATATCCTATGCGTCTGATTGTTTTAAGATTTGAAAAAGGGGAATCGCTTACGGTTCCGTTCTGGTTTATGATTTTAAGGCTGTAGTTGATTACAAGACTTTTGAGCGTACCCGTGGCAAGTCTGAGTTTCAGTTCATCTGTAATTTCTTCATAGGAATTCAGAATGTAATCTTTTTTGCTGTTCATATTGTTTTCCATAAGCCTGTCCGCGCTCTGAACAATATGCCTCAGCCCCGGTACGCACGCCGGAAATTTTAGCACGGACGCGTGAAAGTACGGTTGCTGCACAATTATTGCAGAGTTCGCATGATATTATATCAGCAGTGCGGGAAATCAGAAAATTTACTGTTTTTCGGGATGGCGGCGCGGGCTTTTCCAGCTGTTTGCCGGGCGGCTTTTACAGATTTAAATTTTATTCCGGGTACGGAAAGTCTGCCGGATCAGTGTTTTTCTGATTGATGTTTTTTGTTTTATTGTCCGTTGGAGGCGTTATGAAAAAGGGCTGCAGAGTCACTATATATATAGAGGGACAGAGGGATCCGGTTACCGGAACCGTGGAAAAGGACGAGCCTTTGCTGCTCTACCTCAGAGAGCTTGACGAGCCTGTTGAAAAGAGCAGTATTGTTACCTGTACTGAAATCGACGCCGAGGATCAGGTTGCAGACGACGAATCGGAACCGTCTGAGGTGGTCAGATCGTTTTCCGTTCATGAAAGTGACGGAGTAGAGCCTGTTGCAAAAGATTATGAGATGCCGGGGAGCAGCAGACGCTTTGCAAGGATTCTTATCCTTGTTTCAACGGTGCTTGCAGTTGTGCTGTTTTTTGTTCTGACAGCCATTTTTTTCTGACGATTAAAGGTGTGCTCCCGGCTGCTTTGGCGTTTTGAGCTTGAAGCCCGCGGTTCGCAGGGCTCTTCGGCATGCTGAAAAATCAGCATGCGCAGTCAATTCGGGAAGGTACCGGAATATCGTCAAGCTGATCAAAGTCGCTGCTGTGGGAAAGTTCACGGAGAAAGTCTGCCGCCTTGTCCGTAGGAATGCCGAGATCGGCTCTTATCCGCTCAAACAGCATTTCCTTCATATTTTCGTTTATCTCCTCCAGTGCTTCAGCGTCCTTCGGAATGTATTTTGAATATTCGCCGATCCCGAAGAATTTTTTAAGAATCAAGGCATAGGTTCCTGTAAAGACGGGATCCGGATCCTCATGACTCTCTTCCTCCTTCATTACCTGCATCACAGCTTTAAAGTGAAGAAGGTATGCCGCTCTGCCAAGATATTTTTCCGCAAGCTCGATGTTCTGCTCTGTTTCCCTGCCGTCAAGGTATATATTGCCGAGTATGAAGCATGCTTCATCATCATTGTTTTCGGCTGATTTGGTAAGCCAGTATATGTATTCGTCAAAGTTTTTTACATACTGTCTGGAGCTGTCTTCATCCTTAAATGATCTGTACAGAAGTGAACAGGCGGGTATTATTCCTTTTTCCGCCACAGATTTAATGTGCTTCAGTCCGTCGGCGGTATTCTGTCTGACTCCGTGACCGTTGAGGATGCAGAATCCCAGACCCAGTTTCGCAACGGTATTTTCCGGATTGCTTTTCAGTGATCTTCTGTAGTATTTAACAGCCTCTTCATAATTTTTATTTGTGCCCCATCCCTCATGGTAGCATGTTCCAAGATCCGCCATGGCGTCCGAATGCCGGATGGTTGGATATGTGGCAACATTTCTGAGAAGACTGAACACCTTTTTGGTGTCGGCTCTTGTCGGACTGAAACTTTTCATCAGAATGTTCGCAAGATCATAGCCGGCTTCAAGTATGCCGTGCCTGTATGCCTCGTCAAAGAAGATTGCTGCCTTGCGGTAGTTGAATTCGTCACGGTAGTGGGAGCCTATGATGTATTCGGAGAGACCGTTTCTGTTTTCTGCTCCCTTTTTCAGAATTCCAAAGGCCAGCTCCACATTCTGTTCGATTCCGGCGGCACCTCTCATGTAGTAGGTGGACAGGATCCCGCAGATGCTGTAGAAGCCCTTGTTGTAGGCTCTTACAAGATACGGATAGGCTTCAGCAAGCTCGACATTGGCATAAAGACATGAGCCTATATGCTCGTCGCTGCAGATTGACGGATCGATCTCCTCTGCCATGCGAATCATTTCAATTGCCTTTTCGCGGTTGTTTTCAACGCCTCGACCTGTGAAATAGAGCTTGCCGAGTTCGAGCATTGCCTTCGGATGATTGTGAACTACCGCCTTGTCGAGATACCTGGCACATATTTCATAGTCAAATTCCTTGTTGTTGGCAAAGGGGGCAATAGTCATGGCATATTTGAATTCCGCGTCGGGATAGTTGAGTTCGGCGGACGTCTTCAGCCATGATGCCGCAAGCTGATGATCTGTCGGCGTACCGTCTCCGCGATCATAAAGAAGCGACAGCAGGTAGGCGGCTTCTCCGTTTCCGCCTTCGGCAAGAGGCTGAAGCAGGCTGAAGGCCTTGGTATAGTGTCCGCGGTTGAGCAGCTGTCTGCATTCACTGACCGAAGGACTTTTTTCAGCTTCTTTTCCCGGCTGGGAGGTTACGTTGCTGACCGGTCTGACGGCATGTTTAGGAAGCTTCTTTTTCATTCTTCTCACCTCACCTAGTAACGCATCTTGCTGCTGGCGCTGGACATGGTTTCCATTATCACAGTGTTTCTTATTTCGCTTTTTTCTTCCTCGCTCAGGTTATTCTCGATTGACATGAGCAGGGCGTTGTACTGGATATTTTTTAGTTTTCCGCCTAAGGAGTAGGCGTAGTAGTAGGCGACATGATCGTCTTTTTCAAGAAGTTTGCCATCGTGGTACAGCCGTGCAAGATTGAATTTTGCTTCGGTATGACCCCGTCTTGCCGCTTCGGTGTAGTTGAACTGGACCCGATCTCTGTCAGGTTCGCCGAACACTCCGTCTTCCTCAAACTTTCCAAGCCTGTAGTACGAATCCGCATCTCCGAAGTTTTCAGCCAGCGTTTTCAGCCAGTTTTTCGCTTTTTCTGTGTTTCTTATAGCTGTGTCGCTGGAAAGATATATGTTCACCAGTCCCTTCATGGCAGGAATACTGTTTTCTTCGGCAGCCCTGGTGTACCATTTCTCCGCTTCCTTCAAATCCCTGGAAATCAGATCGTTATTTCCTTCAGCATAAAGATCACCCATGATCTTAGCTGCGTTTGTGGAGCCTTCGATAACAGCCTTGTTCAGATAATCCATGGCCTTTGTTTTGTCCGCTCTTACACCGTATCCCTTTGAATAGATTGTGTACAGGACACAGTAGCATTCGCCATCGGAATGAGCCGCTCCCTTTTCCGCGATTTCCTTTGCCTTCTGGTAGTCTCTTCCTGTTATGGTTCCTTCAAGAAGAAAACCGGCCATCTTGGCGTATGCCGGAAGATAGTTGAATTCATAGGCCATATGGTACCAGTTGAACGCGCGTTCAAGGTTTTCTATGGTTCCAAGAGCCTTTTCATACATGACACCAAGCTGATACTGGGCGGGGGCATAGTTCAAAGCCGCAGCCTCGTTCATCAGATGAAAAGCCTTCCTTGAATCCTGGGTTACACCTCTGCCTGAAGAGTACATCATTGAAAGCTCGTAAATTGCCTCCTCGCTCTGATGCCGCGCCGCCTGTGACATATAGAAAAGAGCTCTTGAGTAGTCGATTTGCGTGCCTATTCCGTTAAGACAGCACAGAGCCAGCTTGACTTCAGCCCTGGTGCTTTCATCTGATTTTTCGTTTTTGTCAACTATTCTTTTGAAGCATCTGAAAGCTTTAAAAGGATTACATTCAAGAAGCCTGCCGCTGGCATAGCATTCGCCTACATGAAGCAGAGCCTTTGAATGTCCGCATTCGGCAGCATGGAGATAGTAGTCTATTGCAGCACTGGGATCTGCGGTTCCGTTAAATCCCTTTTCAAGCCACTGAGCCATGCGGTAGCATGATTCAGTGTCGCTTTTGGCGGCTATTGACAGGTAGTACTCAGCTTTGTCAAGATCCAACTCCCCCGCCAGTCCGAACTGGTACATTTCCGTCAGAGCGAGAAGTATTCTTATATCGCCCGTGCCTACAAATTTGAGGCATCCCTGCATCGCCTCCCGGTAGTCTCCCATTTCAAAAAGGAGCATAGTGTTTTCTATCGAGTCGGCAGAGATTGATGAAGTATTCTGGTTGATTACAAATTTAGAGACGGTTTTCTTCATTGGCAGCTCCGGAGAGAATTTCAGTCTCAATCATAAATGATATTGCCTACAAAGTATTTGAATTCAATCTAAATGTTGGAATATTCCGGTCTGAGTTCCAGACGGGTTCTGTATGCCAGGTTTTCATCATATATGTCAGTTCCGGAAAACAGTTCTTCATATCTTCCAGCGTATGATATGCCGCAGAAGCATTTAAGCATCCGGATAAAGGAGCTCATGCCGAAACTTCTCGGATGGGGAAGAACGGGACACGGAGTCACGCTGTCATCATCCAGATCTTGATCATCCGGCTTTTGTCTGATTAACAGTCAGTGCAAACTTGCATGGAGCCGTCTGACTGACGGTGCGGTTTGAAATCCGCAGGAATCCCCCCGCCTTTAGGCAGGGTGTCTCCCGGTTTCCTGCATTGTTCCGCCGGCAGCACTTCAGCCGATCTCTAGGACTGGATAATAAGTGCGGAAGTCGGTCCGATTCTTACCTTGCCGTTTTTATCAAGTTCAAGCACGCTCATTATTCTGATGTTGTCCATCATCAGTGATCCCTTGATGCTGTATTTGCTGGAAACTGGAGGCTTTTCCTGACTGTCGGTGTCTGCAAGGAGCTGCTGAATTTTTAGTGATTCGAGATTATCGGTCAGATCAACAGTGGATACAGTGTTGCCGCTGTTGATTATTACTATGGTTTTATTTCTGCCGTAGCATCTTTCATATACAAGAATGCCGCCGTTTGCGTATGTGATCATCAGGCTTCCCTGGATTATCACCTTGTTTTCATGTCTGAATTTCGACAGTGTCACAATCAGTTTCTTGAATACATCTTTACGGTTGTTCCAGTCCATCGGCTTGTAGGACAGCTGTTTACTGCCGGTCAGTCCTATTTCATCTCCGTAGTAGATGCACGGAACACCGACCCATGTATACATCATGGCAATGGCTACTCTGATAAGCTGCGGATTTCCGTTAAGCATGCTTGCTATGCGGCAGGTATCATAGTTTCCGATCAGGTTGAACAGACTGCACAGTTTGTCGTGTGGAATTCCGCTGTGATATCTTTCAATAAAGTTTTTGAAGTCCTCCGCAGAGTATTTGATTTTATCTCCTGTGTAGTAGTCTCTGCCAGAAAGATACTGAAGCATCGGCTTGTAGAATCCGCAGACGTTAAGCGCCGAATCCTCCTGCTGTATAGGGTTGCAGAGCCACGGTTTTGCATCGTGGTTGTGCTCGTTGACGATATAGCATTCAGGATTGACAGCCTTTGCCTCTCTGTTGATTTCGTGAAGATAGAACATGTTGGACTGGGCGGAGCCGTTTGCTCCGAGCATCTGGACGGCTCCGAGCTTGAGTCCGTCAACGCTGAACGGAGGTTTGAGATAATGCTTGATTACACTGTCGTCTCCGCGGTACATCATTTTCTGAACGTCGTCACAGGCATAGTCAAGCTTTACAAGATGCTGATCATCCTTCCACACTACCGCCTTTCCGTTTCGGAAGGTGAAATATTTCCTGTACGGTGAATTTTCGTGGCGGCATGCTCCGCATCCGGTAAGATCACCTGTATCGAAGTATGGATGATCATCCCCCACATGGTTGACCGGAAGATCCAGTATGATTTTCATTCCTCTGCCGTGGATTTCTTCAATCAGCCTGATTAGATCATCTTCTGATCCGAGATCCTGCTGGATCCTGTAGAAGTCTCTGCATCTTGTTCCGAGAATATCAGAGGAGTCCGTTACCGGACTGAGATATATGCCGGTAAATCCGAGAGAGACTATGTAGTCGAGTTTGGAGATGATTCCTTTGATATCGCCGTGATAGCGCGAGGACATGGTATTCTCATCCGTGGCATCCATCTGGGATGCAAAATTTTCGTCGCTTATGCCGGATGATGCGAAGCGGTCAGGCACTATGTGATAGAACATCTGATCTCTCATCCACAGCGAAGCCGACTCATGGAGATTTACTGTGAAACGCTCGTGAGTCAGAGGTTCATTTATGCTGATCTTTCTCGACGTGAACCATTTGACGTTTCCGTCCGGGAAATAAATTCTGAAGGCGTAACTCTGCTTGTTGTAGCTTTGATCAAGCAGCGTTTCTCCGGTGTATATGGACCAGCGATCCATTGTAAGAATGGGCTTCATCTCAACAACGGCCGGCTCGTTGTTCGGAAAGCACCACAGCTCAATTTTTACGGGAGGAACGGAATTTTTTCCTCTGGCGGCAAGACGGACCGTTATGGTGCTGTCTTTATATATAAGAAACGGGGGACAGGAAAAATGGAGTAGTTCAACCATAATAAAGCCCTAGCAGAGAATTGATGGTAAAAAAATTCAGAATGCCTTAATGACTCTAGTTTATTTAATTGCATGCAAAATTACATCAGTTATGCGTCCGGTATGATATGTTGCTCGCAAATAGGTTGATTCGCCGGAATTTTCTGGATGAAAAAAAAGAAACGCATAACCTGATCCGCCGGCCGGACCGGTATTTTCGGCATGTCCCGGGTCATCCGGCTGATTATCGGTGCAATGCAGAATGAATGCTGCATTCTGTCCTGTCAGTGCAGGAATAATTGCAAATGCAGCCGGTATAATATTGTCAAAGTATGTCTGAAAGGTTAAAGCAGGATTTGTATGATTGAACGGCTTTTGACATCCTCTCCTGTCTGAACCGGGCGGTGATGTCCGGTTGACTATTTCTGCCGGGACGTTTTTTTCCCTTCCTGCTTCTGATCCTTTTCTTCTATTTTTTTGATGCAGTGTATCGGACATACGCGCACACAGGTGGGGGAGTCGTAGAATCCCCTGCATTCGGTGCATTTGTCGGGATCGATTTCATAAATCTCCCTGCCCATTCTGATAGCTCCGTTGGGGCATTCCATTTCGCACATGTCGCAGTTTATGCATTTGCTTCCTATACGGTATGCCATATATTCACCACCTACAGCATTCTGAGAATAATTCCGTAGGACAGATCATGCCTGTTTTCAAGAGGAACAAGAACACGGTATCCGTCACCCGGTGCAACCTTTACAGGATTGCGGTTTTTATCCAGCATTCCGCAGACTACGGTTGTGAACTGTCCTGACGGGGTTATTACAGTGATCCTGTCTCCTTCTTCAAAATGATTGCGGACGTCAACAACGGCGTATTCTCCGTCTGTGCCGACAATTTCACCCGCCAGTTTGGCTTTTTCCGATACAGACGAGCCATATTCGTAGTTCTGGTATTCACTGTGCTGGTGTCTTACCAGAAATCCCTCTGTGTAGCCGCGCGCCGCCAGAGTATCGAGCTCTGCAGAAAGCTGAGGATTGAAAGGTTTTCCCGCAAGCGCGTCGTCTATTGATTTTCTGTATATCTGTGCAGTTCTTGCCACGTAGTAGAATGACTTGGTGCGCCCTTCGATTTTAAGAGAATTGACGCCGATGTTTACCAGACGCTCAACAAGACGGACGGCCTTTAGATCCTTTGAATTGAAAATATATGTGCCGTGCTCATCCTCAAAGGCACTCATGAGCTCGTCTCTTCTCTCCGGCTCCTGAATAAGAACCGGCTGCGTTGTGTGGGGCAGTGCCACGATATTGCCCGCTTCGTCCTCGATTCCGGGCTTGATGCGGTAGAGCCATCTGCATGCATTGGTGCAGGTACCCTGGTTCGGATCCCGGTGATTCAGATAACCTGAGAGAAGACAGCGTCCGGAGTATGCCATGCACAGTGCTCCGTGTACAAAAACCTCAAGTTCGATGTCAGGACATCTTTGCCGGATTTCCTCTATTTCATCAAGTGAAAGTTCGCGGGAAAGAATTACTCTTGAAATGCCGTTCTGTTCATAGAATTTTACTGTAGCCCAGTTTACGGCATTTGCCTGGACCGAGAGATGAATGCAGGCCTGAGGATATTTTTCCCTCAGGAGCATCATTAATCCTGGATCAGACATGATCAGAGCATCAGGGTGTAGTTCCATGACCTCCTTCATGTCCTCGGTAAAGTTTCTGAGCTTGGCATTGTGCGGCTGAATGTTTACTACAACGTAGACCTTCTTGTTGAGTGAGTGCGCCTCTTCGATCCCTGTTTTGAGATTAGCCAGGTCGAAATCGTTGTTCCTTACCCTGAGAGAATACCTTGGCTGGCCGGCGTAGACGGCATCAGCTCCGTACGCAAAGGCATAGCGGAGGTTTTTCAGTGTTCCGGCCGGACTGAGAAGTTCCACGTTTCTGTTCATGACTTAGCGATTCCGCCGAATTCACCGATTATGTAAGGTGTGAGTCTGGAGAAGAGGGCAAGCTGGGCATAAATATCAGTGACTAGTCTGCTCATCGCATCCTCCAGCTCATCATCATGAACAAGAAATTCCTCTGAAAGACGGATCCTCTTGACAGTCAGATCTCCGTCTAAAACAAAACTTACACTTTCGTCAAAACTCAGTGCAATTTTTGATACAAGCTTGTTCTGCTTCAGATGATTGATTATTTCATCCTCGAGGAGATTGTCTGTCTTGGCGTTGACGACTTTTTTCTCGTTCTGCATTGAGAACATTGCAATCTGATCCCCAAGTTCGAAGCGGGAAGGTACACTGTTGTTCAGAAGCCAGTTTGTAAAGGTTACGCATACGTCGTTGTTCACGCTGAGCGGTTCGGCAGGAAGGGAACCGAGAGCCTTGCGGATCAGTGACAGAACAGCCTCCGCCTTTGCTGCGGATGATGCATCCACATATACCAGACGGTTTGCAGGATCTATCCATGCGTATGTGTCAGTGTGAATGGCAAAGGCCTTTGGCAGAAGATAAAGCATGACGGCATCCTTCAGTTCTGTTTTTTCCTTTCCCTTTGGATCACGCCCGTGCTCTTCGCTGAACTGTTCAATTTTTTCCGCCAGGGTGTCCTTGACTACAGATGCCGGAAGCAGTTTTTTTTCAAAACGTGCACAGAACAGATACTGACCTTCAGACACATGATAAAGACTGTCTGTTTTTTCTCCCAGAGGGGGAACAAAACCCTGAGTTTCCGTCTGCTCATTGGTGCAGTGGGTAAATTTGAAACTGTTAAGCTGGGTTTCAAGTGTTTCCTGGCTTATTTTGAGTTCATCACGCAGGTGATATATACGTAAATTCTTGAACAGCATATATAAATAGTCCTAATGCTATAAAAACAAACGGGTGTATACAGTTGAAAATCCGGCATCCGTGACGGCCAAACCGGGAACTGTCAGTTTTCTTCATCCGGATCCTGAAGAAGCTGCAGAAGTTTTTGTTTGACGTCATCCACCAGCTTGCCGGTGGTCAGACATGACCTAATATCCGTCGGATAAAAGACATTGTTGGAAAGATAGTTATAGGCTGACGATCTGAATCCGGATCTGAGTATTCTAATCTCGTGGATCTGATTGTAGTCTGCCGGAATGTCCTCGAAGTTGTAGTAGCAGTCGCTCTCTATTCTTCTCCATAGGCGGTTGATGAAAAGAGGTGCGGAATGCTTCATCATGTCTTTGTATTTTGAATCTTTACACATTTTTCAGCCTGAAATTCTACCGGTCTTTTTTTCTTAAAAAATTTTTCAAGGATAATTATAACCCATGCGGGCGAGAAAACCTAAGGTTTCAGCAGTTGGGATGACAGTCTGCTTTTTTAGTGTGCAGGCACCATGCATGAATGATCAGTCTTATCCTTTCTCTGTCTCGCGCGGGATGCATACGGCCGGCGTCTTGCTTTTTCCGAAGCACCGGTGGCATCAGATGAAGAAGTAATTCTGCGAAGGAAAAACGCAAGTCCGGAGTTTCAGAGGATGATACCGGAGTGATGCTGCGAAGATTGCTGAATCCACTGCAGTTTCAAATAAAAATGACTCTGGCATTCAGGTATTGCTGATCATAACCATGGGATTTGAAGATTATGATTCTTAAAAAAAGTTTAACCGGCAATCACTGTATCCAAAGAGGAAAACTTACTGTCCGAGCAGTGACAGGGCTACTTGAGGTTTCTGATTTGCCTGTGTAAGAATTGATGTCGCCGCCTGCTGGAGTATGTTCATCTGGGCCATCCTTGCTGTCTCGGATGCATAGTCAACATCGCGAATCCGGGATCTTGCATCATTTACATTTTCAATAACATTATCCTGATTGGCAACTGTCGATTCCAACCTGTTCTGAGCAGCTCCCAGATGGGCACGATACTCATCAATTCTGCCTAACATCTGATCAGCAGTGTTAATGGCATTCTGGGCACAAACAAATGTGTCTACACAGAGTCCGATACTTGCAATACCGGCAGTCGAAATGGAATTGACCCCCAGTATCGAATCAAGATCCTTGAAAGTTACATCCACAGTGTTGCCTGCATATGCCCCCACCTGAAATGTAATCTTTCCGTTCTGCCCGATAGGACTGCCCGGACTTGGAGGATTAGAGTTAAAACAGTACAAGTTCTTGCCGTAGGTTGTCTGCCTGCCGATGCGGATAATTTCATGACTGAGTTCATTAACCTCCTGCTCCAAGGCCATGCGTTCATCATTGCTGTTGGTACCGTTTGAAGATTGGACAGCCAGGGTACGTATTCGCTGGATCATCCCCGTAATTTCATCCAGAGCACCCTCTATAGTCTGGCAAACTGAAATACCGTCATTAGCATTACGGTTTCCTTGAGTCATGCCGTTAATCTGGGCGGTCATTCTGTCCGAGATCTGCAGGCCGGCGGCATCATCTTTTGCGGAGTTGATTCGAAGTCCCGACGAAAGTTTTTGATATGAACAATCAAGTTTCCTGGTCGCAGCAGCAAGGTTTCTCTGCCCATTGATAGAACTAACATTGGTATTTACATAAAGAGCCACACTAATTCTCCTTATTTGATTTCATTTACTGTATATCCATCATATGTTTTACAAACAAATGTAATGTTACAGTTCCTGTAGAAATTACCTATGCATAATCAATACCAGTTTTATCCAAACGGATTAAAGATTTAACAGGAACCGCGGGAGAGAGAAACAAAATAAAGCTGTAAGCCAGTCCTAAAACAAAAAACGGCTCTTTATAAAATCAGGTTGAAAATATTCGGGATGATATATTCCTAATGGCTTTGTTCAGCAAAAGTGCTGATACCGCGGAAACCCGATACATTTCATAAAGTATTTTTTTTAACTTAAAAAAGTAAAATTTTTAGCCGGATAACTTTGTGCATGTATCATGCTGGTTTTCGGATCAACACTATTCCTTAGCAGATCCTTCCTGATTTGCAGAACTCATCGACATGGAATAATTATTTGCAGGGTTTAGAATTGGCCCCGTTGCTGTCAAGACATCCAATAACCTGTTGATACTCAAGGATATGTGTCCGTAGAGTTACCAGTGTTGCCTCTGAACTGAAATTTTTATTGGCGGAACACTCCGAGTCAAAGTTCGGCCGTCTAGTCAGCTTCGTTCCAGCCGGAATTTATAAAGAACCAGAATGAGGGGCGGGTAAAGTCTGACTGTGAATTCTTATGCACAGACAGTGCTGCGAGATATTCCTTGCTCCCGGATGCTCCGGTTATGCTGGCACCTGAGTTTATGTTTGTTTCCCGCGTCTGTCATAGTGCTGTGAGTTTGCATCAGAAAGGCTGCGCGCAGAAGTCCGTCAGTCTCTGCGTTTAGAATTTTGTCCGCCGTCTCTCAGACGGCGATAAATAACAAGCATCTGAATATTCAGGTAATCATATTCGTTTCCTGTGAATATGATCACGCATAAGGAATTGATATTAAAAAAAAATTGACATGTTTTTTGGGTCTATTTATCTTATTAGGATCGTTTGAATTGCTGACTGCGGATTTTCAGCGAAGATAAAAAACGCAGTCACTCGTGCTAAGTTGGGGTTACATAACAGGTGAATAAATTTGTTTTCTGCAGAAATGAGGATGGCAGCTGGAAAAGAGCTGAACCATTTGCAGATCTTTCCTATCAAATAAAGTTTGCTCCGGAAATCAGTAATTTCAGGGCTTTTGAAGGCTCTAAGTCGGTAAGACTGGATCTGGATGACATGAGGAAGTTCCTTAAATCCAGCAGTGCTGACAGAATCTCAAAATTCAGTGAAATAGTTGGTGATGCATTACTGGATTCTGTAATCAGAAATGCAGGGGAATATCTTGACAGTCTGTCCGCAAAAATGAAGCGGATCAGAAACGAAAGCACCGAGATCAGAACGGTTACCGAGGAAGAATACCAGAATGCATCTGATTATCTTGATGAAAACCGTAACACCGTTTCTGATACGGAGAAACTTTTTTATGATTTCGAGCAGCTGCTTGAAAGCGAGTCTCATCTTGTAGAGACGTCCGAGGACTGCATAAGAGCTGAAGAGAATCTCTCCCGACTTCTTGAAAAGCAGAACAGCCTGAAGGAAGACAGACTTACTCTTGGTATGTACGGCAGAGTTGTCAAGGGCTGTCAGGTTGAATACAGCAAAATGAAGGCTTCTCAGAACAGCCTGAGCAGGCTTGAGCAGGAGTATTGCGAACTTAAGACCAGGTACGAGGAGCTGCAGGCGGTAAGAGATGATGTAAGGAGCAGACATATCGAGGCGGAGCAAAATGCTGAAGATTTTCTGCAGAGCCGCGCCCAGCGTGAAAATGCCATATCCTCGGCACTTCGTCTTGACGGCTCAATTGCGATCCAGCGTCAGCGCCGCGATGCATTTATTCGTGAGGTAGATGAAAAAAAGTCGGAGCTTTCCGATACGGAGGATCGTCTTCTGTCCCTGAAAAACCGTATATCCTCGCTGGAAAATGAAATCGGTTCACTCCTGTCATACATTGATCAGAATTCAGATTTGGATCGCTGCTGCCTGGAGCTTGACAAGGTTGTGGAATGCATGACCAAATATATCGAAATGGATGCTCGTGTCAGGAGTGGTGAAAACGAACTGGCCAAACTTGAAACTCTTTATGATGAGAAAAAGAAGAAGCTTGCCGAGGCCAGGGAGCATATGGATGCCGCAAGCCGTGATGCGGATGCGAGCGATTTTGCCATGGAGAATATAATAACAGCTAAGAACAGCGCTGATCAAAATCCTGCTGATTTGAAAATTACGTCCATCGGCAGAAATATAGATTTTCTTAACAGTCTGCAGCCTGAAATAGACCGGTTCAGCCGGATCATCGATGAGCATGCTGAAATACTCAGTAAACTTGATGAAACAAAACAGAAGCTCAGAGAGTTTTCTGACAGTGAGAGTGAGATCGATGAGAAAGTAAAAAATACTGAAGCTGAAAGAGAAAGGATCAGCGGGATTAAGGCGGCACTGTCAAGAATAAGCGAACTTGAACGTTTCCGTCAGCATCTCTGTGACGGCGAGCAGTGTCCTCTTTGCGGAGGTGTTGTTTCTGGACTTGAGGCTTTCGTAAGAAATGTTTCTGAAGACACTCTTAAGATAAACAGTGAATATCTGCGTCTGACAGAGGAGCTGGATTTGCTGAGAAGCAATCTTGGTCAAATTGCGAAGAAGAAGGATGAGATGAGGCAGATCCTGGCTGATACAGAACCTAAATATGAGCAGATTTGTCAGACTCTTAATTTCAGCGGCAGGGAACTCAATGACCGGACAGCTGAAATAGACATTCCGGTTCGCTGGGATAACGGAGACGGTGTTTTTTCCCATCAGAGTGTTTCCGTCGCTGTTGCTCAGATTAGAAACCTGATTGAAGCATATACCAAGGAGTTCAACGATTTGCTTCATCTGAAGGATCGCAACGACAAAACCTTCAGAGATTACACCGTCCTTAAAAATTCAAACGACATATCACTTGAGAGAGTTTCCGAGTGCCGCAGAGCGTTTGATGCCTGTCAGGCTGAATGCATCCGCAGCAGTGAGGATATTAAAAACCTTAAATCTGATCTGGATGTTTTTCACCGTGAACTGGATGAACTCAATCACAGTCTTACCGGCTATATGGATGATAAGTGGGAGAAGCTCTGCAATAGCTTCATCCGTGACAATCTTTCCGTTTCCGAGAAGGAGTCCGCTATAGTTGAATGGAAGCAGCAGTGCCTTTATTACATTTCCAAAAAGGATGAATACGAGAGGAAAAAAGGTGAATATTCAAATCTGCTTACGGAGGAGGAGGTTGCCAGGAGCAATCTTGAAAAACTCCGCGAGAATTTCAAGCAGATCGAAGATGACAGGATCCTGGCGGATGATGAACTGAAGGAGCTGGAGCATTTAAGAAGCAAAACGCTTGATGACACTGTTGAGCATGCCATGGAGGTGATGTCAGCCGATGCGTACAGCTCGGACAGTGAGTTTAAAAACGCATCCATGAAGTATGAGCAGATTTCAGGAGAGATTGCCAACGTTGAAAAATCACTGAAGCAGCTTGCTGAAAAGATTGATGACTGCAAGGATGACATCAGTCAGAGTCAGAAGATGATAAGAGAGTTTGTTGAGAATAATCCTGATTTTAACATGGATATTGTCGATGAACTTATGGAGCGGGACAGTTCCTTTTATGAAAACCTCAGGAACAATATAGAAGAGATCGAAGACGAGATTGAGGCTTCACAGATTGCTCTTGACAGTGCCAGAGTCGCCAAGTGCTTCTATGAGGAGGAATACGCCATGCGTCTGCGCAGTATTCCGAATGTTTCAGCTGATGATATTACCGATGGAATTCTCAGTCATGAATGGATTGATAAAACCCGTCAGGATCGGGCTAAAATTGCGGATGAAATCAGAAGAAACGAGCAGATCGTTCATCAGTTCAGAGACGAACTGAAACAGTATGAGGAGAGCAGGGCAGAACTTGAAGATATTTCCGAACTGGTTGAATTCATATGCGGTGATCCGGAGGATTCCAACGAGGAATATGAAAACGGATTTTCCAGACTGTCAAAGAATGTTACTGTCAAGAGACTCGCGGATATGGCAGATGCATATCTTGCCCGCATTACAGACCAGTACAGATTCAAAACCGTCAAGGAGAGCACGGCACATCGCTCGCTCATTCTTGAGGTTGTTGATATTCAGCACAGTGGCAGCATGGTTTCGTTTCAGAACGTCAGTCCTGCGCTGATGTTCAAAACAGCTCTTTCTGTGGGACTCGGAATTCTTGAACTGACTGGTATAAAATCAGATGTGGATACAGTCATTATTGATGACGGTTCGGGAAGTTCTGATGATCCGGAAGCTGCGGAGCAGGCGGTTTCCTCGCTTGATTCTGTTCTTGACGGTCATGAGGGAATCAGACTGGTTCTTTTTTCCGGTGACGAGAAACTTGCCGGGAAATTCGAATCGGCGGGATGAGTAAAAAAATCTTCGCAGTCTGAAACTAAACAAAGGAGCATCCCTGATACATTTTTTGCATTACGGCATACTCCGCTCTTTAAATGAGTTTCCGGTCTGTTTCATTCATTGTCATCGGTTTCAGATTTTTTCTTTTTTTTGTGCTTTTCCTGACCTTCCCCTTTCTCCTGGTGTTCCTGCTTTTCCTTATGGCCGGATTTTTCCTTGTGGTCTGTCAGCTTCTGCTTTTCGTTCTCAATTTCCGACAGGTAGTCGTATATGGCAATCTGTGATCTGACTTTATCGGAGCCCTTTCTGTGCTTGACGTAGGTGTTCTTCTGAGTCTCGTCAATGATGCGCGCCTTGACGTTGTCCTTAAGCTGGATATTGATAATATTCTTGATGCGCTGCTTTAGAATCTCAGAAAAAATAGGAGTGGCCACTTCAATGCGGTGATCAAGATTTCTTGTCATCCAGTCGGCTGAGGATATGTATATTTTTTCGTTGCCGTTGTTGTGAAAAATCATGACTCTCGGATGTTCAAGAAAGCGGTCGACAATCGATATTATTTTTATATTGTCGCTCAGTCCCGCAATTCCCGGAATAAGGGTGCACATGCCTCTGACAATCATTTCGATTTTGACGCCCGCCTGTGATGCCTGATAGAGCTTGTTGATGACTCCGTCATCTACCAGATTGTTTATCTTTACCGTGATTTTTGCTGTTATTCCGCGGTATGCGTTGGAGATTTCATTGTCAATGAGTTCATATATTCTGGAGCGGGCATTGATAGGAGACACCATCAGATTGCGAAAATCCGGCTTGATGTACGGTGCTTCGATGAAATCGAACACGTCGTCAACCTCTCTGGTGAGTTCCTCGTTTTTAGTGAACAGGGCGAAATCGGTATAGATCCGGGCGGATTTTTCATTGAAATTTCCGGTGCCTATGTGGCAGTAGCGGGTCAGCTTTCCGTTCTCTTTTCTGGTTACTATGCAGAGTTTTGAATGGATCTTAAGGGAATGCATTCCAAAGAGAACCTTGACGCCAGCCTCGGTGAGCAGCTTGGCCCATTCAATGTTGTTTGATTCATCAAACCGTGCCTTGAGTTCAACCACTACAGTGACCTGCTTGCCGTTGTTGGCGGCATCGATAAGCGATTTTATGATCATGCTGTTTCTTGCAACACGGTATATGTTGATTTTTATTGCTATTACTGACGGATCATATGATGACTGACGGAGAAATTCGGTCATGTATGAGAATGTATAGTACGGGTAGTAGAGAAGAATGTCCCTTTCTCTGATTGCCTCAAACATTGTGGCGAAGCGGTCAAAATCCTGGCAGTGCAGAGGTGCGAGGCGTGGATATTCCATGTCTTGGCTGCCTACATTCGGAAAATCCATCAGATCCTTGAAGTTGTGATAGCGGTGTCCTCTTGTTACGGAGTCAAACCCTGACATTTTCAGCTTCGTAACAAAGGTGGCGAGCATGGCATCCGGCATTTTTTCATCGCAAGCCAGGCGCGTAGGGATTGATGTCAGACGCTGCTTGAGTCCTTCAGACATATTTTCAAGAACCGAGTGGTTCAGCTCCTGGGATGGAATATATTCGGCATCACGGTTTATTTTGATTGCATAGGCGTCAATGCTCTGATAGTTGAAAAAACCCTTAAAGATGTCATCAAGGCAGACTCTGATAATATTGTCCAGCCACATCAGGTTTTTAGTATTGCGGTTTTCAGACGGTATTTCTATGATCCTTGAAATTTTGTCGGCCGGAATTTCAACAAGTGCGTACTGCTTGTCCATACCGTTAAACATTTCAACCGCAAGGTATGTATATGCATCCTTGAGGAAGGAGAGGAGATTCATTTCATTTGTGAGCACAATCGGACTGATGTACGGCTTGACCCTGTTTTTGAAGAAATCCTTGATCCAGTCACGCTGGGATGCGGATATTTCGCTGTGATCCTTGAAATAGATTTTGTTGTTCTTCAGTTCCTTTAGAATTTTGTCATAAGTCTCTGTAAATTCAGCCGTCAGCGCAAGACTGCGATCCTGAACTCTTTTCAGAATAATTGCGGCACGGTTGGGATCTGATACAACCGGAGTTCTGGATTGATCGATCAGCACCTGGCGTTTGAGATCAGCAACCCTGACTTTGAAAAACTCGTCCTGGTTGTTGGAATATATGCCCAGAAATCTTATCCGTTCTATAAGAGGAACATTCTTGTCCTGGGCCTCCTGAAGAACTCTTTCGTTAAAGGCAAGCCAGCTGAGCTCCTTGTGTATCAGCTGTTCGCTGTGAATAATCTGATCCGGATGCTTCTCTTCCCTTTTGTTCATGCTCAAACTCCTCGACAGTCTATCCCTGAAGTATACAACAATGATTTGAATTATAAGTGCTACTACGTCAAATATTGGATCAGAATCGGGATTTATCGTTTTGAAACGGCTGTCTGATTATGCTGCTCGGACTGATTTAACGGCTTTGGCGTCAGGGAGACTTTTTTGACAGAGTTTTTTCTTTGCGTCATGAGTATTTTCTGCACCTGTGGTAAAATTAGCACATTATTTTTACGATTGTTATTTTGCTTAAGGTGATTTAAGACATGGCTTCTAATGAAAAAAATGTTCTGGTGGTAAACTGCGGAAGTTCATCAGTAAAATTTGCTATTGTAAATCCGGTAGACGGGAAGGTTTCTGTTAGTGGTATTGCTGAAGCTCTGAATCTTGAAGATGCACGCATCAGCTGGGCGTTTGACGGTCAGGACAAGACGGAGCAGTCTCTCGGTGCAGGTGCAGATCATGCAAAGGCTATAGATTTTGTTGTTGAGACGATTCTTGCTGGGCATAAGGAACTGCTTGACTCGCTTGTTGCTGTAGGTCACCGTATCGTGTCCGGCGGAGATCTCTATAGTCAGCCTACTCTGGTTGATGATTCAGTGGAAGCCGGCATCGAAAAGTGCATTCCTTTTGCCCCGCTTCACAATCCTGCGCATCTTCAGGGTATAAGAGCCGGAAGAAAGGTATTCCCTAATATTCCTCATGTCTGTGTCTTCGATACTGCGTTCCATCAGACAATGCCGGAGCATGCTTTTAGATTTGCCATCCCTGAAAAGTATTATACAGAAAACCGCATCCGCCGCTACGGTGCTCACGGCACAAGTCACTACTATGTTGCCGGCGAGGCATGCAGGGAGCTTGGCGGTGATCCTGACAATTTTAATGTCATCACCTGCCATCTGGGCAACGGTGCATCAATTTCTGCAGTAAAGAACGGAAAGTGCATTGATACTTCAATGGGACTTACCCCTCTTGACGGTCTGATGATGGGTACCAGAAGCGGTTCGATTGATCCGTCTGTAATTTTCTTCCTGTGCGACAATCTGGGTCTTACAGCCCAGGAGGTATGCAAGATCCTGAACAAGGAATCAGGACTGCTCGGCATATCCTGCAAGACTTCGGATTTCCGCGGCATTACGGAAGGAAAGCTGGCAGGTGATGAAAAGTGCACACTGGCATTTGATATGTTCTGCTACCGTCTGGCCAAGTTTATCGGTTCATATTTTGTTCCTCTTGGACATGTTGACGCTATCGTCTTTACCGGCGGCATCGGTGAAAATTCCTTCCGTATGCGTGAAAGGGTTCTCGAGCTTCTTGCAGAGCCTTTCGGCATCAGAATTGACAGGGAAAAGAATGAGAAGGCTCTTGTGTACAAGGGCGGCCGCGGTCTGATCTCCACACCTGAATCAAGCTGCAAGGTAACAGTTATTCCTACAAATGAGGAGCTGATTATTGCACGGCTTGCAGGTGAATTTGCCAAATAATATTTTTTTATTTATCGACAGACGTTTTTCTGCAGAGAGAAAAGCGTCTTTTTTTGATTTTTTTTCGGATCGGACAAAGTATCCGATTTTCCGCCGCTTTTTTAACGGAGTCGAATTCTGTGAGAATAGAGCATCTTGCCATATATGCCAGAGAGCCTGAATTCATGAGAGATTTTTTTTCTGAATTTTTCGGTGCGGTATCCGATTCTGGATACAGAAATCCTGATACAGGATTCAGATCCTATTTTCTGACCTTTGACGGCGGCGCGCGGCTTGAGATAATGAACAGACCGCTTATGACGGATGCAGAGAAATCTCCTTTCAGAACCGGTTATGCCCATATGGCTTTGTCCGTCGGAGACAGACAGAGAGTGAATGAACTGACGGTGGAGCTCAGAAATGCAGGATACGAAATTCTCAGCGGTCCGAGAGTGACAGGTGATGGATATTATGAAAGCTGCCTTCTGGGTCCCGAGAATATTGTCATAGAGCTGACAGCTTCTTCAGATGGTTTATAGCTTTATCCGCTTTTTTGTTGTTTTAGGAAATGAGTGAAAAAAAATTGAAAATCGAGGTTGTATATGCCCTTTCAAGAAGGCAGTTTGTGACTGAGGTTGCTCTGGATGAAGGGAGCACCTTCGGTGATGCCGTCAGAAAGAGCTGCGTACTGGAACTTTTCCCGGAACTTGTATATGACGAACTGAAAATCGGAAGTTACGGTAAAATAAAAAAACTTGATGATCCCCTGACGGAATTCGACAGAGTTGAAATTTATCGTCCGGTTGTTGCTGATATAAGAAATGTCATGCGGCGGAAAAAGGAATAGCGGTGCAGAGGTGCTCCTTCTATTCCTTTATCTCCTCATCCAGAATTACCGGAGTTACCTTTTTCACTCTGCTGTCGCCTTTAAGGAGATGGATGATATATTCCCAGTCATCCATTGTGGCGGCGTCTATTACATATTTGAATTTTTTTTCGTTGACAGTGATAACTTCTCCGCCGACAGGGTTGCATTTTTCTTTCCAGCAGATGAATGCTATTTTTGAAGTCAGCCATCCGGTGCGCTCCTGGGATTCTGCGTAACCGAGGATCCGCTCGCCGGTGAACGATTCAAAATCAACAATTTCAGCAATTTTCGGGTTTGCCTCCAGATATTCGTCCAGGGGAATTATGTTGTACAGAGTTCCGTTGATGTTGTTGTACTCTGTGCAGTAGCCGTGATCGGTGCAAAAATCCTCCGCATGGGCTGCGCCGGCATATATAAGTGCTGCCATGGCTGAAAGTTGCAGGAATTTCATCGTATTTCTCCCGTAGCTAGTGGATATATTTCAAGGGTGACATCTGTTACAAGATCGCTGCGATCGGCACTTCTGTTCCTGGTAATTACCTGATCCTCGCTGGTGTATTTTACCTTCCACCTTTCGCCTTTTGAGGTGATGGCTCTTACCTTCCATGTACCCTTTATGTTTTCTCCGTAGAAGGCCTTGGTTTCTATCCTGTGGGGAAGATCAAGATTCTTCATCATCAGATACATTGAGCCCATGGGTTTTATTACACTTATTCTTCCCGATGGTGATTCAATTTCAAGCTGCGTGAAGGTTAAATCTGATATTCTGCATTCGTCATTGTAGTAGATCCCGCGGTAATAAATCTGATCCTGCGCGACAATTTTTAATGATTTGCCGCATGCATCTTCCTCTGTTTCGAACTTTTTCAGAAAACTAGGCGGCAGTTCGAGGACAGCCGCAAAAACTTTTCCTTCTGCATCAGTACTTGCTGATACCTCGCTTGTCGCATCGGACACCCTGTCCGCAGCCCTGAACGACAGGTTGGAAAAGTGTATTTTTACAGTGGCGAGGAAGATTTCAATATCCTTTTCAAGATCTGACGGTCTGTAGCTTCTTGCAAGCTTTATCGCTTTTCCTGCATTCACAAGTCCAAATCCGTAAACGTTGCTGTGAATGAAACCGGCCCCGTTCATTTCCGCAGGTCTTTCTATCAGCAGATTACTGCCGTCGGCAAACCAAAGATTCATCTCGTCTCTTACTCCAGGCCGGTGAGCAAGTCTTCCTATGGAGGATGATCTGATAAGTATGTCGTAGGTATCAGTCCAGGTAAGCTTTGAATTTATGGATCTTACCAGGGCGGCAACGCCTGAAATCATGGGAGCGGCTGCGGATGTACCGTTGAAATGTCCGGTGTAGGCTATATCCGGGTTGTCCGGATCTCTGGCGTTGTAGAAATTGTAGTATGACTTGTAGCTTGGACTGTCCTTGAAAGGTGTAAGCTGCTCTATGGCGCTGTTGTCATTGTCCATGGGAACGCCTGTGGTGAAGATTCCCTTTGAATTCCGCTCCATTGCAGACTGCGCCGTGGTATTGAATGCCACGAACATTACATCGGATCCTGTGCTGGCATTGATGCCGATGTGATATTTAGGCGGTGTTCCGTAGTCGATGTGCTCGCCGTTTGAGCTTATCCCTGAAACAGCGGCAAGTACCGGATAGTATATGGGCTGAGTTGACAGTTTCGGAGTTTCGGCACAGTTTATCTGATAGTATGTACATCCGTTGAAAAGCAGATTTCTCCGTCCTGTTTTAGGATCAATTTCATAGTAGTCGATGATGTAATAATTTCCCTTGGAAAGAAAATATACAAGATCGGCATAAAGCAGAGAGGGAGCAAACGGCTCAGTGTTTATCAGCTTTCCGGGATCATTGCCCACGCTGTTTTGAAAGACCTTGGCTTCAGGCGGAAACTCGAAGAGCTGGTAGTCCTCCCACACATTGCTGTAGCGCCATGGAATTATGGTGCTGTCATAGGCTATTCCTCTCACTCCCTGTCTGTTGAATGCCTCTGCGGCAATAATTCCTGCCACTTTGGTTCCGTGGGAATAGAGGTGGTAGTCCCTGTTATCCGTACTGTATACGCCGGTTATGAAATTTACAGCCTTTTCGAGATTAATCTTGTTTTTCAGATCTGGATTGTTGGGATCAACTCCGTTGTCATAGACTATCACGCTTATCCCTTTTCCTGTTGCTCCGAGTTTCCATGCCTCCGGTACATTCAGATCAACGCCGGATTTTCCCAGAAATGTCCAGTCGGTTCTAGGATACTGGATTTCCCCCTTGCGATTGAAACCCTGGACATCAAATGCATTCAGACCGTAGTTTTTTATGTACCACTGATGAATTGAGAGGGGATCAGAACTGAAGTAGACCTGGAAGGTTGTGCGGGTGAATCCTTTCTTCGTATGCTTTGTGTCAACGATGAAAATGTCGCTGCGGGGAACCTCGGCGTTGGGGGTGGTGATCAGAGTTGAAAGATTCGGCATTACGTAGACGAGTTCACCGTCTCTTTTCTCTATTTTTCCGTAAACCGGATCTCTGTATACAGTCTTGAAATCTTCAAGCTCCAGCTCTTTTATGTCGAGCATGCTGTCAAGATATTCCTTCCTGTAGTTTTCGGCGGATGGCTTGTCAAATCCGCTCATGTTCCAGTACAGTGTCAGAACCAGACCGGCAAGTATGAGCAGAATGTTGAAGGAAAGAAAAAAAATTTTTGCTCTGATAATTTTTTTCATAGAAACGGCACGCGGCTGATCACCGGATCAGTCTGCGGAACAATCTAAGCATAACTGCTGCTGAAAACGCGATTTTGGTTAAAGAGGCTGATTAAATTTAGGACCCTTTTTAAAGTCACCCTGAATGTCTGCGAGTCTGTCATTTTCAAAAATAACAAACAGATTCTTCTGTACGGGATCCTTCCATCCCTCCTGGATCAGAAAAATATAGTTCCAGCGGTTCTTGTTGAAAGGATCAATCGTTATTGGAGTTCCGAGAACATATCTGACCTGCTCTCTTGTCATGTCAATGCGAAGCAAATCAACACGATCCTGCTCTATGTAGTTGCCCTGCGGCACATCAACGCGGTAGATGCATCCGGACAGACCTATAATGCCTGCTGTCATGCAGATGGCGGCAGAAACGGCGGTTACTGTATTCTTCTTCATTGATTATCGTTCCCGGTTTTAATTTCCTGTAACAAGATTCTATTTTGGTTTGCGGTAATTATAACCCATGCAGGCAAGAAAACCCATGATTTTAACCGGTCTGTGCCTAACGGCAGCCGGTGTTTCTTGATGAGAGAAGATCTCTGGCGCTGGCAAGGGCGTTCTCCGTGATTGCATCTCCGCTTAAAAGACGGGCTATCTCTCTTATTCTTCCTTCCTCGCTCAGCTCCGTCATGCCTGTGGTTGTTGTGCCGTTCTCCACCTTTTTTTCCACATACATCTGGTGGTGGGCCTGCGATGCCACCTGAGGCAGGTGCGTGACGCATATAACCTGGGCGGAGTTTCCAAGACTGGAAAGAAGCCTTCCCACAACATTTGCCGTCTGTCCGGAAATGCCGGTGTCAACCTCATCGAAAATAAGAGTAGGGGTCTGAACCTTTTCTGCATGAATTTCCTGAATCGCAAGGGAGATTCGTGACAGTTCGCCGCCTGATACAACCGCGTTAAGCGGGCCGGGCTCCTGACCCGGGTTGACGCTTACAAGAAAGCTGATTTCATCATTTCCCCTGGATGACGGCGTCATTTCAGGATTGTGGACTATTCTGATGGTGAACTGTCCGTGCGGCATGGCGAGATCATGCATATGAGAACTTATTCTTTCAGAAAGTTCATCTGCCGCCTTCCTTCGCCTGCCGGAGAGTTCCAGAGCCTTGAGTCTGTATTCACAGGTTTTATCTTCAAGGGCCTTCTTCAGTTCGTCCTCCGAGTCTGTAAGAGATGTCATTGATTCGTATTCTCTGCGCAGATCCTCTGCAAATGTATACAGATTTTCCGGCATGACATGGTACTTCTGCGCCAGGGAGTCATACAGGGAAATTCTCTGCTCCAGATAATTCATTCTCTGTGGATCGTATTCAATGCCGCCGGCGTACTCCTTGATTTCGTCATAACTTTCCTGAATGGATATTTCAGCCTCGGACAGCATTTTGAGCACATTGTCCAGTCTGCCGGCATCGATCTCCTGAAGCTTTTCGATGCTTCGCAGAGCATTCTGCACAGCTGAAAGCGCGGAGTACCGCTCGTCGTCCTCAAGATGGTTCATGCACTGTTCGCAGCTGCTGATTATTTCATCTGAATTTGCCAGTCTGCTGTACTCCTGATCCAGTTCCTGATATTCATTTTCCTTCGGTTCGGCCCTGCTGAACTCTTCAAGCTGAAACTGCAGCAGTTCGCGTCTTGAATTGTACTGCTCGCGGTTGGCTTCAATTTTGCTGATTTTTGCTTCGATGCTTCTGATTTCACCGGCAATATCCCCCAGATTCTGTCTTTCCTGGAGCAGATCCGCATATTTGTCCAGAATTGCCATCTGATAATCCTGCTTAAACAGAAGCTGGTGGGCATGCTGGCCGTGGATTATCACCAGAAGTTCTCCCAGAACCCGCAGCTGACCTAGGGTTACGGATGTCCCGTTGATGTATGCCTTGGATTTGCCGTCGGATGATACTGTTCTTCTGATGATGATTTCATCGTCCTCCGCCTCGAAATCATTCTCGTTCAGAAATTCGTGAACAGGAACAGAATCCGTTACGTCAAAGCATGCTGTTATTTCCGCCCTGGACTCACCAGTTCTTACAGAGCCGGCATCCGCCCTTTCTCCCAGACACAGGTTCAGAGCATCAATTGCTATGGATTTGCCTGCTCCGGTTTCTCCTGTGATACAGGTCATTCCGCCGGAAAAATCGATATCCAGATCTTTTACAATGGCAAAATTTTTAACATTCAGGTGTGTCAGCATAATTAATTTCCGGATTGTTAGAACAGTTTTGAACCCCAGCCCAGCTTTTCTCTAAGAACATGGTAGTACGAATAATTGTTCAGATGGATAAGTGTCAGCTCCTCGGTGCTTTTCTTTATAAGAATTTTCTGGTGAGGCGATACGTTGAGAGTCTTCTGTCCGTCGACTGTTATATTGCTGCTTTCGTCTCCGAGAAAATCAACTGTTACGGTATGAGTGTCATTAATAACTATCGGCCGGTTGCTCAGCGTGTGCGGAAACATAGGGATCAGACAGAAAGCGTTTATATCCGGCGTTATAATAGGTCCTCCCGCCGACAGTGCATAAGCTGTGGATCCGGTGGGGGAGGAGACGATCAGTCCGTCGGATTTCATGCTGTTCATGAATTTATCATCGATAAAAACCTCAAACTCAATCATGTGTGCCACCTGCTTGGGATGGATTACTGCCTCATTAAGGCACTGATGTGTTTCCAGAACTATTCCGTCTTCGACGATGGAGACGTCAATCAGAGGTCTTTTTTCACTGGTGTAGTTTCCGTTAAGCACCTCCGCCAGATCGGTTTCAAAGTTGGTCGGCTTGAGATCTGTCAGAAATCCAAGATGCCCTCTGTTTACGCCGATTACAGGTATTTTTCTTTTTCCCAGAATTCTGGCCGCTCCGATGATGCTTCCGTCGCCGCCGACAACTACCGCCAGATCTACGACGGAACCCAGATTCTCAACCTCCATGCTTATCACCTCGGTAAGGTGATACACCCTGGCGATTCTTGGTTCAATATAGACTGTGCAGCCCGATTCCTTCAGGAATCTTATCAGACGGTTGATTGTCTGCTTGTAGGTATTTCCCTTGCGGGGCAGTCCGAGAATTGCAACATTTCTGAAATACATTTATTTTCCTATTGCTGGGAGCCGGTACCGTGTATGAAGAGCGGCTCAGGAAAACTGGTGAACAGAACTGTTGCAGCGGAACTGATATTTTGTTTGAAGATATACGTTCAGCTGTATGCCTGCAGCGGCTTCTTCAGTGGAATATGAGTAATTATACATTCTGAGAGTCTAAAAAGTAACAGTAAGGAAAAGAGTTGTTCCAGCCGCCGTTTGAGTGTTTCTTTAAAAAATTCCCTGTTGCCCTTGAAAAAATTAAATGTTTGCCTCATATTATCCTAATAAGAGGGTGTGGCACCTGAGCTGATTTTTGAATCTAATTCCCCGGGTGTCATTGATTTTTTTTGTTGTGAGGTTATTAAGGTAATGGCAAACGAAGAACAGAGCAATGAAGTTCAAGATAAAGAGGAGACAGTTTCACAGCAGACTGAGAATGAAGTGAAGGCGGATGAGAATACTTCTGTTTCATCTGATGAGCAGTCTCGTAAACTTGAGGCTTTGGCTTTGGAACTCAAGAAGGCCAAGGATAATGAGTTAAGAGCCTACGCTGAAATGGAAAATCTTCGCAAGAGAACAGAAAATGAGATTGCCAAGGCCAGACAGTTTGCTCTCAGCGGTTTTGCGAAGGATCTTCTTGATGTGGTAGATAATCTTGAAAGAGCATGGGGTTCAATAGATCATGCCAACGAGGATTTTGCCAACATAGACAAGGGTGTTGAGTTGACTTTAAAAACTCTTCTCAAGGTGCTTTCAAATCACGGAGTGGAACAGGTGGATCCTAAAGGTCAGCCGTTTGATCCGAATACTCAGCACGCGATTCAGATGATTGAATCAGCTGAATTTGAAGCAAATACAGTCATGGATGTAATGCAGAAGGGGTATAATTTAAACGGTCGCAACATCAGACCTGCAATGGTTGTGGTCTCCAAGGGCTCAGCTGCGGTGGATACTGAGGTTTAGTCTCTGTTACGGTTTCTCAGACGGATCCGGTGATATTCTGTCCCCGGATCCTTTTTTTATATAGATCGTGCAGAATGCAGCTGCCGTGCGGCGATCTGTGAAGCTGAACTGCCGCTGCTTTTCTCGCGAGAGTTGTCAGCCCTGCGTGTCATTAAGGCGGCAGCGGCGCAGGGATAAACAGCCTAAAAACGACAGGAAAAGTAAAACTGTAGGCAAAGACAGAACTTGATTGTATAATCAGTGACAGCAGAGGCTGTGTAAATCAAAATTCCTGCAGACGGACTCTCATCAGTTTTAATCGTGCCGGTTGACGGAATATGCGGTGTGCATGAGGCATGATTGGATATTTTTTTCTTTTCTTGTTTAGGGGTGTTTTTATGGAATATGAAATTCTGCATCAGGACACGTTTCCGGTTGTTCAGCTTAAACTTGAGCGAGGTGAAAGTATTCACTGCGAACGCGGGGCTATGATTACAAAACGCGGTGGGCTGACTATCAGCGGAGATGTCAAGGGTGGTCTTATTGGAGGTCTTGCCCGTTCCTTCCTTACCAATGAATCTTTTTTCACTTCAGTTATTGATGCTCAAAAGGGTGCGGGTACGGTTATGATAGGCCCGGGACTGCCAGGATCCGTTATTCCCCTTAAAATTGAAGAAGGCAACAGTTATCTTGTTGAAAAGGGCGGATTTTTGGCGTGTACTGCCGGAGTCAAACTTGAAACGAAAATGCAGGGTCTGGTTAAGGGCTTTCTTTCCAAGGAGGGATTTTTCCTGATTAAACTTTCCGGAAGCGGTCTTGCCTTTGTTTCCTCATACGGCGCGGCTCATAAGTATGATCTGAAGTTAGGTGAGGAGATTGTTATAGATAACGGTCATCTTCTCGCCTGGCAGGAGAACATGCATTATACTGTTGAGCGTGCGGCATCCGGAATAATTTCAAGTGTTACCTCCGGAGAGGGTTTTGTGTGCAAGTTTTCCGGACCAGGTACGGTTTATATACATACACTCAAGTATGTGGCGGCTTTAAGGTAGCTGTAATCCGTCTGGATCTATTTTGCCGGATGCCGCCGTAAAGCTCCCGGCTTTGGCAAAGGCGGTTAAGGTGCCGGATCTGTATTCTCAACAGTGAATGCAGATCTTTTTTTTATTCTGCAGACAGTCTGCAGGAGCGTGCCGGACTGCCGAGAATTAAAAGTATTCTTAACAGCCGGACGCCCGCATACGTTGAATCGAAATATCCTTTTTAATTTTTTTTTAATTTTTTTATTTGAATTGTTGAAATCTAAAAGTGTGTCCATATATATACGGTAGTGACAGATTAAAAAAGATTTCATATAGGAGTAAAAATCATGGGTAAGATTATTGGTATCGATTTAGGAACCACTAATTCTTGTGTTGCCGTACTTGACGGTGATCAGGCAAAGGTTCTTGAAAATGCTGAAGGTCATCGTACAACACCTTCTATTATTGCCTATACCAAGGATGGCGAAATTCTGGTTGGTGATACTGCCAAGAGACAGGCTGTAACCAATGCAGAAAATACACTGTACGCTATAAAGCGTCTGATCGGCCGCCGTTATGATGATGAAGAAGTAAGACGTGATCGTGAGGTTATGCCGTATAAGATTGTTAAGAATGACAACGGTGATGCCTGGGTTCAGGTTAAAGACAAGAAGATGGCACCTCCTCAGGTTTCCGCTGAAGTTCTTAAGAAGATGAAAAAGACCGCTGAAGATGTTCTTGGTGAAAAGATTACTGAAGCAGTTATTACAGTACCGGCTTATTTTAACGACGCTCAGCGTCAGGCAACCAAGGATGCCGGCAGAATAGCAGGTCTTGAAGTTAAGCGTATTATAAACGAACCTACAGCAGCTGCCTTTGCGTACGGCGTAAATAATGTTAAGGGCGGAAAGACTATTGCCGTGTACGATCTCGGTGGCGGTACCTTCGATATTTCAATCATTGAAATTGACGAGGTTGACGGTGAGAAGACCTTCGAAGTACTGGCAACAAACGGTGATACTCATCTCGGCGGTGAGGATATCGATAATATAATCATCAATTACATCGCTGAAGAGTTTGAAAAGGAGCAGGGCGTTGATCTGCGCAAGGATCAGCTCGCACTGCAGCGTCTGAAGGAAGCCGCTGAAAAGGCCAAGATTGAACTTTCATCTGCTCAGCAGACTGAAATCAACCTTCCTTATATAACAGCTGATGCAACAGGACCAAAGCATCTGAATCTCAAGATGACCCGTTCAAAGCTTGAGTCACTGGTAGAGGATATTGTTCTCAAGACAATTACTCCGGTAAGAAAGGCTATAGCTGATTCCGGCAAGTCACTTGAGGAAATTGATGATGTTATTCTTGTTGGCGGCCAGACCCGTATGCCTCTTGTTCAGAAGGTTGTAGGCGACTACTTCCACAAGCAGCCTAGAAAGGATGTTAATCCGGATGAGGCGGTTGCGCTTGGTGCTGCAATTCAGGGTGGTGTTCTTTCCGGTGACAAGCATGACGTGCTTCTTCTTGATGTTACTCCGCTTTCACTCGGTATCGAGACCCTCGGTCAGGTTATGTCGACTCTTATTGAGAAGAATACTACTATTCCTACAAAGAAGTCCCAGATCTTCTCAACTGCAGAGGATAATCAGCCGGCGGTTACAATTCATGTTCTGCAGGGTGAGCGCAAGCAGGCAAGTATGAACAAATCTCTCGGTCAGTTCAACCTTGACGGCATTCCTCCTGCACCTAGAGGAGTTCCTCAGATTGAAGTTACATTCGATATTGATGCCGACGGTATTCTCCATGTTTCCGCTAAGGATAAGAAGACCGGCAAGGAGCAGCAGATTACCATCAAGGCTTCTTCAGGACTTTCTGACGATGATATCGAGAGAATGGTTCGCGAGGCCGAGGCAAATGCTGAAGAGGATAAGAAGTTTGAGGAGCTTGTCAAGGCAAAGAATCAGGCTGATCACATGATCCATGAAATCCGCAAGCAGATGGATGAAGCCGGTTCGGCTCTGAGTTCAGGCGACAAGGAAAAGATTGAATCTGCAATTGCTGATCTTGAAACAGCCACCAAGGGTTCTGACAAGGACGAGATTGACAGCAAGTTCAACGCTCTTATGCAGGCTGCTCAGCCTATTGCCCAGGCAATGCAGGCCAAGAATGCTTCTCAGCAGGCTCAGCAGGGTCCTGAGACAGCTTCAGCTGCAGACAATGATGACAATGTGGTAGATGGTGAGTTTACCGAAAAGTAATCTTATAACTGTGTAAGCATCGGTATGTTTACGTGGGGCACATACTGGTTTCCCGGTATGTGCCTTTGACAGTTTGAAACTGTCCGATCGTAAAGAACGAACTAAAATCTGACAGGTTAACAGCTTCGTTTTTTAAACATGGAGTGTAAAACCGGCCGCTCCTGAGTTGTGGAATGTAACGCCATAATTCAGCATTATCTTGTGAGGCAGCGTTGCGGATATGAATATCCTGCACGGAGGAGGCGGTACGGCATGCCTGAAAGAATAAGGATAGTCTGATATTCAGGCTGAAATATAAAAGCAAACTTCTTAAAACAGAAGTCCGTTATCATTTAGATGACGGGTAGTTCACTGCTAACACGAGATTGAAATTCATGGGTGATTTATGAAAAAAAATTATTATGAGATTCTCGGTGTACCAAAGGATGCTAAAGAAGCTGACATAAAGAAGGCTTATCGTCATTTGGCTATGAAATATCACCCGGATCGCAATCCGGATGATCCTCATAAGGCTGAAGAAAAATTTAAGGAAGTCAAGGAGGCCTATGAGGTTCTTTCTGATCCGCAGAAAAGGCAGATGTTTGATCAGGGTATAGATCCTAATGACCCTCAGTCCGGATTCGGAGCAGGAGGTTTCGGCGGATTCGGAGGCTTCGGCGGATTCGGGGGCGACGGTGCTTCTTTCGGAGATATGTTCAGTGATATATTCGGTGACGTCTTCGGTGCAAGAGGCGGCGGTCGTGCAAGACAGCAGCAGGCGCGCGGCAGAGATATTACCTATCAGTGCCGTATTACTCTTGAAGAGGCTGTGGCCGGCTGCAGCAGGGATATTGAGTTTGAAGCCTACTGTTCATGTAAGAGTTGTAAAGGATCAGGAAGCGAGGGTTCCGCCAAAGATGAGGTATGTCCTGTATGTCACGGAACCGGCCAGATTCGTATTAACAGAGGTTTCATGACTCAGATCCAGGACTGCGACAGATGTCAGGGAACCGGAAAGGTTGTTAAAAATCCTTGCAAGACATGTCATGGTGAAGGTCGCGTAAAGAAACTCAGAACAGTAAATGTCAAGATCCCTGCGGGTATTGACAGCGGTCAGCGTGTACGCCTAACCGGCGAGGGCGAGGCTGCTTTCAGAGGTGGTGTTCCGGGAAATCTATACGTTGAGGTGGTAGTTGCCGAGCATAAGATTTTCAAGCGCCGTGATCTGGATCTTTTCTGTGAAATTCCTATCAGTTTTACTACGGCTGCTCTTGGCGGAACTGTTGATGTTCCAACTCTCGGCGGTGAGCAGAGGTGCGAACTTAGAATTCCTAAGGAGATCCAGAGCGGTAAGCAGCTCAGACTCAGAGGAAAGGGTGTCAAGGCCATCGGCAGTGACGTTCGCGGCGATTTGTTTGTACAGCTGAAGGTTGAAACTCCGGTCAATCTTAATTCCGAGCAGCAGGATCTGCTGATTAAACTGGAAAAGTCTCTTAATGGAGACAAGGATCTTAAACAGTACAGTCCTCAGAAGAAGAAGTGGCTGGATACGGTTAAGGAATTCTGGTCTAAATTAAGTGATGATAAATCCAATCAGACAAAGAAGGATAAATAGTATATGGATAAGGTACCAATGACTGTCAGGGGAGCTGAACTGCTCCGCAGCGAACTTGAACATCTGAAAAATGTTGAGCGCCCTCAGGTTGTCCAAGACATAGCTGAGGCCAGAGAACACGGTGATCTGAAGGAGAATTCGGAGTATCATGCCGCCCGTGAGCATCAGGGTATAATTGAGGCTCGTATACGTGATATTGAGGGCAAGCTTTCCAATGCTCAGATTATCGATATAACTAAAATCAAAAACGACGGAAAGATCGTATTCGGCTCCACTGTAACAGTTTACCGTCCGGATATGGACAAAGAGATAGTGTATAAGATAGTCGGCGAGGATGAAGCTGATTTGAAAAACAATCTTATTTCTGTCTATACACCTATCGCAAAGGGTCTGATAGGCAAGGAAGTTGATGATGAGGTTTCCATCAAGGTGCCTGCCGGCGTTATCAAGATGGAAATTGTTGACGTCCAGTATATTTAACTTTTTTTTCTGAAAAAACAAAAGCCGCTGATGCGGCTTTTTATTTCAATTTTTTGAATTATTCAGTTAATTCTTGTAAAACGGCAAAGTCTCTACTGCTTTCAGTCCTTAGGCAGTACGTAATTTGATTCGCCTTTTTTGTTCTGTCTAAAAACTGTTATTATGCTGCCGAGAATCTGCACTGTTTCAGCTCTGACTTTACTGCATATTTCCGCGGCAATCGAGTCCTTGTTTTCCTTGTTGAGACCGTTTACTTTAATTTTCATGAGTTCATGGTGACTCAGGCTTGAATCTATTTCTTTTATGACCCCGTCACTGAAGCCGTTGCTGCCGACAATAACCACAGGTTTTTTATCATGGGCACATGTTTTTAAATACTGGATCTGAGTTTTAGTAAGCATTCTTTTTAATAATTTCCTATTTTCTTGTACTTCTTGTGAACTGTCTTTCATTTAAAGCCGTGTTTTCTTAAGAGAAACTGCGGTTCAGTTTAAGAAGTATGTATTTAAATTTGAACCGGGAACATCCTGCATTTCCTGTTCCCCAGGTTTTGCCGTACGGGATGTTCATGTCTGCAGCACTGCTTTCATGCATGAATGTCAGTTTTAGTCTCGTATAACCCGTCGCTCGAAAGTTTCGGGCTACAGCTAATTGCTGTAAGCAGGGTCAATTTATCACATTAGAATGCTATTCTCAATGATCAATTATGCGAGGCTGTGTCAGCTTAAATTTCTTATCCGGAAAACACAGAATTTTTTTTCAAATGTGTCGAATATGCACTTTCATTTGAGCCGTAATGCTGTAAACTTTATCTTCTCTATTATGATTTTGATTTTGTGCCAGGCTGATTTAATGTGGCTGTAATTATATGATTTGGAAGGTGTATGGAAGTTAATATAAATGAGAAGCGCTGGATTTTTCTCGATACAGAAACAACAGGCAAGAATGATGATGGTCCTTCACATTTAGGTCACAGAATCATTGAAATAGGTGCTGTTGAAGTAGTTGATCGCAGTTTTACCGGAAAAGAGTATCAGCAGTTTCTGAATCCTGAAATGAAGATTGACGAGGAAGCTGTCAAGGTGCACGGCATCACTGATGAGTTTGTTTCCGATAAGCCCCTTTTCAAGGATATAGCAGATGAATTTCTGTCATTTATATCAGGAAGTGTTCTTATTATCCATAATGCCAAGTTTGACGTGGGATTCCTTGATCAGGAACTCGGTCTTGCAGGCAGGGATGTCAGGATTGATAAAATATGCAGGGTAGTTGATTCTTTTGCCGAGGCAAGAAGAATCAGACCGGGTCATGCTAAATACAGTCTTGATGCCCTGTGTCAGATTTTTAATATTGATAATACCTGCCGTACTCAGCACGGAGCTCTGCTTGATGCCAGACTTCTGGCGGAAATGTATCTTGCAATGACTGGTGGTCAGCGGTCCCTGTCGTTTGGAGCTGATGATGCCGCTAATTCCGGTGCATCCGGAGGCATTAGCCACAAACCTTTGAAGGTGATCCGTGCAACCTCTCCTGAACTTGAAGCTCATGAGGAAAAGCTGAAAAAAATGATGAAAAAGGGCAAGCCTGACAACTGGCACACCTACTGGGAGTAGTGCATTTTTTTGATTTCAGATCTGCTTTGTAATCCGGCATTCTGTCTGAATGCAGAAGCTTCGCTGCTGGTAAATCAGAAAGTCTGCAGCAATTGCACCTGAGCGCTGCAGATTGGAGGCTGCTCCGGATTTCAATTCCCGTGCAGGTGACAGGCTTTATTCAGATCTGAAACAGAGCTGTCCCGCACAGAAGAGACTCGCAGAGTTCCGGCTTTTATCGATAAAAATTTGAAATAAAATATGCTTTCCAGTCATATCATGGGGAAATAAAAGAGAGGACGTTCTGCGAATTATCCTTTCATGGTTTTGAGTCAATCTGTCTGCTGTCTGCTGTCATTTTTATTGCCGAAGCTGCAGATCAGCTCTTCGGAACTTATTTCACCGCTGTCAAGACTTTCCTTGATAGCGACGAACTCTTCAAAATGCTCTATGAACAGATCACACAGATGGGGATCGAAATGCTCTCCTCTTTCTTCCTTAAAGAGATTGTAAATTTTATCAAGAGGCCATTTCTTCTTATAGCACCGATCTGACGCCAGCGCATCAAAAACATCCGCTATTGCTGTTATTCGGCCTGCTATCGGAATTGCTTCTCCAGCAAGTCCGTTCGGATAGCCTTTACCGTTCCATTTTTCGTGGTGATAGAAAGCAACTTCGGCTGCAACGTTAAAGAGTTCTATTTCTGAATCTTTCAGCATCTCATATCCGATCTGTGCATGAGTCTTCATTACCTGCCACTCATAATCATCAAGTTTGCCCGGTTTGTGAAGTATCTGATCTGGAATTGCAATTTTTCCAAGATCATGAAGCGGTGCAGCTTTTTTCAGCAGTTCAACATCTTTTGACGGCATGCCGCTCAGTTTTGCTAGAAGTTCACAGTATGCCGACACTCGCTTAACGTGGACACCTGATTCCTTGGATCTTGTCTCAACAACTTCGCATATGCGGTACATAATTTCACGCTGATTTCTGTTGATCAGATCGTTTAGATATTTATTTCTGTAGTGAGTTGACAGGGTTTCCTGAAGAAGATCTGCAAAGTATTTTTCAAACTTAAAGCCCGTCTTGTTTTCAACATCGATATAGAAAATGATGCCGTGAAAATCTGAATAACTGCAGATGGTATAGCAGTTGTCTTTGAATAGTGAACACCGCTCCAGAACGCTGTGCTCAATAATAGGATTCGGAAGATTGCACGTCTGTACGCTTTTACCTGTTATGTAATCGATGAAGGATACACTGTTTTCACTTGTTTTGACAAAGGAGAATATGTGACCAGTGAGATTTTCTTCACCTTCCGGAAGGTTTGATCCGCTTATTATTTTGTAAAGAGTGCTGTAGATGTAGCGGGCTCCTTCATTAACAGTTTCACAGTTGACCAGACCCTGCGAGATGGTGTTGATATCAACAATCTTTTTTGTTATGGCCCACAGATCAAGCTTATCCTTAAATGAATTGAAACTGCATCTTGCAAGAGTTCTTAATTTTTGTGCCGTAAGATCTGTTTTTTCGCGGTAGTCATCTATATCGTAACGGTCAAGAATTTCATCCTCGGGTGCCTGGCCGGGCTGTCCGGTTCTGAACACTATTCTTACCACATCATTCTGAAGCTCGTTTCGAACATAATCGGCAACATCCAGACCGGCGTGATCAGTCTCCATTACAACATCAAGAAGTACAAGAGCTATATCGTCGTTTTCGCTTAAAATTCTGCAGGCCTCTTCACCTGAATAAGCTGAAAGAAATTTTATTTTAAGACCGTGGTAGCGCAGACCTGTAAGGGCAAGCCTGGTTATTCTGTGGACATCATCTTCATCGTCAACAATCAGCAGCTTCCACTCCTTGAGGTTTGAAACACCACTGAATCTGATAATCTGATCGGCTGAATTTTTTTCCTGCATTTTGCTACTCTTATTACGTTTCTATTCTGTTTACAAAGTAAGTATCAATGTTTGGTCGCCGTACTCTTTCTTTTTATGACTGTTGTTTCTGTAACTTGCATTTTGCAAATTTTGACTTGTTTTGCGAGACTGCACAGGTCATCTAGTTTATATTACATACATACTTACAATTATACCTATAAGTAATTTTAAAAATGTAATTAAAAAGCAATTTTGTGAAGAGAATAACACGTAAGATTTGTAAAATGTTGATTTATAAAAGTTTATGAAGTCCAGTTTATATGTTTCGGGGCTTTCTTAACGTAATTTAAGACCAAAATTCCGGCTCAGGACACATTTTTAGATCCGGATTGAAAATGTGACCGCATTTACATGATACTGTGATTTGGTTCATGTTTTCTTGCATAATGCGAGCTATTTTTCCCTTGCAGCACCAGCATCTGTATTCCGGTTCCCATGTGTTTTCATTTTTTGACAGAGAGTAATAGAATCTTGTAAATATTTTTCTGCACTTTTTGCAGTAGTAGGTGCTGTACTGATAGCCCGCATTGAGAATATAACCGTCGTTCAGAAGTTCAAAAGTTTTTTCTTTGATTGATTTTGATTTAACCAGATATTCAAGAAGAGGTCTGCCTCCGGTATGGAGACAGGAAACGGTCAGTGCCCTGTTGGTGCATATCATACTGTTGCCGTAGGTGATCTCATAGTTTTTTCCACATTGCGGACAAGGTATGATGTATGTGATTCCGCTCATATATTATCCACTTATTTCTTAAACACGGTTACAGCAAAAGTCCCGCTTTCATTATAAATGAAACGGGACTTTCTTTTGAAGAGCCGAAATTTCAGATCCGGCCGCAGGTCTCACTGGAGACTGCTATTCATTGATAACAACCTGAGCCTCGCCGTCGGCTGCAGATTCAATCTTTCCAAGGATCCAGGCCTTCTCACCTTCTTTATTCAGGAGTTCAACCGCCTTGTCCGCATATTCTGCAGGAACTGCAGCAATCATGCCCACACCGCAGTTGAATGTACGGTACATTTCACGCCTTTCAACATTGCCGTTCTTCTGGAGCCAGTTGAAAATTTCCGGCCAGTTCCATGATTTGCCGTCAATAACCGCCTTGGTGTTTTTGGGCAGAACTCTCGGTATATTGTCCCAGAATCCGCCTCCGGTTATGTGGGCAAGAGCGTGAACAGGAAGATTCTTGATCAGTTTAAGCAGCGGTTTGACATAAATTCTTGTAGGGGCGAGCAGAGCCTCGCCAAGTGTTCTGCCGTCAAACGGAGTGTTAAGATCAGCCTTGCTGACTTCAACAATTTTGCGGATCAGAGAAAAACCGTTGGAGTGGGGACCTGAGGAGGCTATGCCTACGAGAATATCTCCGTCTGCCACCTTGCTGCCGTCTATGATTTCGTCCTCTTCAACCACACCGACGGCAAAACCAGCCATGTCATAGTCGCCTTTGGCGTACATACCTGGCATTTCCGCTGTTTCACCGCCTATCAGTGCACAGTTGGACATTTCACATCCGCGGCAGATACCTGAAATTACCGTTGCCGCCTGATCTACATTAAGATGACCGGTTGCATAGTAATCGAGATAGAACAGCGGTTCAGCACCCTGGACAATCAAATCGTTAACGCACATGGCAACCAGATCTATGCCTACGGTGTCATGTCTGTTCAGATCAATAGCTACTCGCAGTTTTGTACCTACGCCGTCAGTACCGGATACAAGAACAGGTTTCCTGTATCCCTCAGGGATCCGGCACAGTGCACCGTAACCGCCAAGACCGCCGATAACTTCGGGACGCGTTGTTTTCTTTACATCAGATTTGATTTTTTCAACTAAAGCCTCACCGGCATCGATGTCGACACCTGCTTCCTTGTAATTTAATTTCTGTTCAGACACAAACAAACTCCATTGTTAAACTTTATGTGAATTATACCACAAGTATTCATCTTTGCACTTATGCCGGTTGAACTGACAGGGTGCCGGGGCTTAGGATTTAAACGCTGTCTTTTGAAATTATTTCAGACCGCGGCTTAATTCGAAAGGAGCGGAACGTAACCGGTCAGTATGATCGGAAATGAAGGGGAGCGGTTCAGTGAAAAAAATATGAATTTTTTTTTGCTGGTGTCGGCAGCAAATAATCTTCAGGCTTTATTTTGTTATAATCTGACCTGATATATAATTCAGCTATGAATTTTTCTTCTTACGGTTTGAGTCGCTTTGCTTCGCCCAGGAGGTTACGTGAATTTTCCGAAACGTTCAATTATGATTTGCGCTCTTTTTCCGTTCCTCCTGTCCGGATCTGCATATGCAGCTGAGATTACCAGCGGATATACTGACAATGGTATCGGTTCTATTCATTACTCCGGTGATGTTGAAAACGGTGATTACGAGAAGTTTGTCGAAGTATATGAACAGCTCAGACGCAGCGGTCTTGAAAAGTTTATGGTTGTTCTCAACAGTAACGGCGGTGATGTGGGGCAGGGTGTGCGCATCGGCATGTTCATCGCTGAAAAAAAAATGGCGACGGTGGTTGAGTCGGGCATGCACTGCTTCAGTTCATGCATTTCAATATTTGCCGCGGGAACACCGAGAACTGCATATCCAAGATCTAAACTCGGAGTGCACCGCGCCGCTGACATGAAATTAAGGGACAATTCCAATGCGCGCTCTGTTTCCATTTCACTTAACGACTATTACCGCCGGTTCAACGTTCCGGATTCAGTCCGCATTGCAATGATTGATACTCCTCCAAACAAAATCTATCTGCTGACCGAGAAGGAAATTAAAAGTTTCAACACGCAGGCTCCACTTGCCGTGGTGCCTGCTTCCAACCTTACTCTTGACGAGATAAAGAAAAAGGTCATGGATGCAAAGCTTCAGGCTCTTGAATTCATGGATCAGGGAAAGTTCCTTGATGCAGTCAGAACACTTGAAAAGATGAAGAGTCTTGCCGCCAATGACTACGAGCTGTTTTCCATGCTGGGAAAGGCTCATTTCATGTCCGGCAACCGCAATCAGGCTATTATCAACTATTCTTCATCCGTAAAAATAAATCCTCATCATGCCGACAGCTGGAGAGCCCTCGGGGAACTGGTTGCGGATGATGGAAACATCGAATGGGCTACACAATGTTTTGTGAAGTACTATGACAATATGACTGACAAGAATTTAGCATTTTCTGTGCTTGAAGGTCTGTCTTATGCAAATAAGGGGCAGCGCAAGGATTTGGCTGCATCCTCAGCCAGAAAAAAGATAAGAAAATGATTGTTTCTTTTCCTGTTTACCGGAGTTGCCTTGCAGTCCTTTAATGCCCGTCTGACCTCGCTTAAACCCCTGGATAGCCGCAGTGCCGGAGTGTGCCGGTTTCTTCCCATGTCGCAGGAGGAAATGAAGAAACTTGGATGGAGGCAGTGCGATATAATACTGGTTTCAGGAGATGCCTACGTGGATCATCCGAGTTTTGCCGCGGCGATTCTGGGAAGAACCCTGGAGTATTTCGGTTTTAAGGTTGGAATAATTGCCCAGCCGGACTGGAAAAATCCGGATGATTTCAGACGGCTCGGACCTCCCAGACTTTTTTGGGGAGTTTCAGCGGGCAACATGGATTCAATGGTTAATCACTATACGTCTGATCGTAAAATACGGCATGATGATGCGTATACTCCTGGAAATGTCAATGGTGCCCGTCCGGATCGCGCCTCTGTTGTGTATGCCAACCGGTGCCGCGAAGCCTTTAAGGGCATTCCTGTTGTAGTCGGAGGCATAGAGGCATCTCTCCGGCGTACGGCTCATTTTGATTACTGGTCTGAAACCGTCAAGCGCTCTCTTATTTTTGATGCCAAGGCTGACATTCTGCTTTACGGCAACGGTGAGCACTCTCTTGTGGAACTGGCCATGAGGCTGAATGCGGGGGAGGATATCAGAAATATCACAAATATCAGGGGATCTGCAGTCATTGTTAAATCCCCGCCTTCCGGCATGCCTGGCATTGATATGAGTTCCGTTGGAAAAAGCACGCCAGTTCCTCCTGAAGTGACAGAATCAGAAAAAAATAAACCAAGTTCAGAAATGACTGATCTTGAATCAGAAGAATCACGTTATCCCAACGCAGGGGGCGGGTATATCATCATGCCTTCCTATGATGATGTAAAGTCTGATAAGATTCTGTATGCACATTCCATGTATCTGGTGCATAACGAGACCAATCCGTACTGTGCAAGAACATTGATTCAGTATCATGGAGACAGGGCTGTGCTGATTAATCCTCCTCCCGTACCGCTGACAACCGAGGAAATGGATCTGATTTACGATCTTCCCTATCAGCGCCGTCCGCATCCATCATACCGTGACAAGATACCGGCATACGAAATGATTAAGACGTCCGTTACAAGCATGCGGGGATGCTTTGGAGGATGTGCATTCTGTACCATAGCTGCTCATACCGGCAAGTTTGTTCAGTGCAGATCGGAAAAAAGCATTCTTAGGGAACTGGAGGACATCAAGAGCAAGGTACCGGGGTTTGCTGGTGTTATTTCGGATATAGGCGGTCCGTCGGCCAACATGTACAGGCTGGGATGCACAAATCTTAAGGCCGGGCAGTCCTGCCGCAGACAGTCTTGTCTTTTTCCAAATGTCTGCCGCTTTCTTGATACTGATCAGTCGCCTGCGGTAAATCTGTTCAGGCAGGCCAGATCTCTTCCGTTTATTAAAAAGGTTTTTATATCATCGGGAATAAGACTTGATCTTGCAATACTTTATCCTGATTACATAAGGGAACTCGTATCATATCATGTAAGCGGCCACCTCAAAGTTGCCCCTGAGCATATAGCAGACGGAGCCCTTAAATATATGCACAAGCCCGGGGCACATACCTACAATGAGTTTGAAACTCTTTTTCTGAAATATTCTCAGGAGGCCGGCCGGCGTCAGCAGATTATTCCGTATTTTATTGCGTGTCATCCCGGAACTACGGATGAGCACATGATAGAACTGGCACTGTGGCTTAAGAAACATAATCTTCAAGTGGATCAGGTGCAGAATTTTTATCCAACCCCTTTATCCGTTGCTACCACTATGTATTATACGGGCTTTGATTCAAGTGAAAAAATAAAGGATAATAACCCGCAGATATTTTGTGTTAAGGGCGAGATTAGGAGAAGAATCCAGAAGGCGATACTCAGGTATCATGATCCTGCCAATTTTGAAATGATACGGGATGTTCTGAAACAGTGCGGCAAGGAGCATCTCATTGGCAACAGTGAGAAGTGTCTGGTACCGCCGCCGTCCGTCAGAGCAAATAAAACCGGCCGGAACAGGAATGGAGGATTTTCTAAATCCGGTTCGAATAAAGCTGTTAATAAAAACAATAGAAGATAAGTGTACAATGAAACCTTTTTATAAATTTTTTATGCCTTTTGCTTTTGCTGCGGCGCTTTCAGGCTGCGGCGGCAACCTCCTGGGTTTTGATGACAACAAAAATGATATAAGAGATGATGTTGAAGCATATATTGACAGTCTTAATTTTCTCACGCAGATGCAGCGTAATTCCATGATGCAGATGGCTCAGGTTTATCAGCATATTTTTAAAAGTGATTTTTATACAAAGGACGGTAAGGTCAGTGAACCTGTAATAAGTGATCTCAGAAATGAAATAGATCTTGCCAGCAACTGTATGGTTCATGCCTTTGGCGATAATCGTGAGCTTTTCACCAGCATGGTAAAGTCTTTGCGCCGCAGAGTTGCGGACAATGATCCTCGTTCAGACAAAATCAAGGAATTTGATCAGCTTGCACAGACTGTCTATTACAATGAGATTCATTTTGACGGAACTGAAGATACCTGCTTTTTTACAGGTCAGAATTGAGAAAAGCACCATGGGGCATTTTTGCCGGTATGATGACAGTTCAGTCATGGATTAACCTTTTTAAATACAGCAGACATTTGGAGTTATTATGATTATCAGTGGTATTCGCCGATCCTATGAGCGGGGAGCACTGTTAAAGGAGAATATGCCGTCTGAGCCACTCGTTCTTTTTGAAAAGTGGCTTAAGGAGGCCATAGACGCAGAACTGGCTGATCCTACGGGAATGGTTGTGGCAACAGTGGACAGCCGGGGAATGCCGTGTCAGCGCTCTGTTCTGCTGAAAAAGTTTGATGAGAGAGGATTTGTTTTTTTTACCAATCTTACATCCAGAAAAGCACGCCATATAGAAAACAATAATTCAGTGAGTCTGCTGTTTCCCTGGTATCCTTTAGAGCGCCAGGTGCATATTCAGGGCAGTGCTTCACGGATCAGCACCATGGAAGTTGTAAGTTACTTTACGTCAAGACCACGTGACAGTCAGATTGGAGCCTGGGTATCCCACCAGTCTTCCGTCATTTCTGCAAGATCAGTGCTGGAATCCAAGTTTCTTGAATTAAAAAGCAAGTTTGCTAAGGGTGAGGTTCCGGTTCCTTCATTCTGGGGAGGATTTAGGGTCGATCCCGTTACCATTGAGTTTTGGCAGGGTGGTAAGAATCGTCTTCATGATCGCTTTTTGTATACAAAAAATGATGCGTCGTGGGATCTTGAACGACTGGCTCCATGATTTTTTGTTTTTTCTAAAACCGTGTTTCCTTCCTGGAAACACGGTCAGTTCTAAAGTCCTTCCGTTTTTTCTCTAAATATTCCAGTCTAACGTTTATTGCGAACTAAAAAGTGTGAACAATTTACTCTTGCTGTAGTCTCAGATTATGTAGCGTTGCTGTGAAATGGTGATATGTGACTATTTTTTTGATTCTGAATTCGTTAGTTTCTTTTGCCTGTCATTTGTAATGTTATAATTTTCTGTGAGTAATGGGATCTGTATGACTGCTTTTTCATTGGACCTCAGCAGTTTGCTGCTTTGTTATCTATATGAACGGTTTTTTATACAGTAGTTTTTAATTATTATTAGTCGAGTGTTATTCATGAAATTAGCTTTATTGCCTGCCTTATGCATGTTTGCGGCTGTAAGCCTTAATGGATGCATAGTTATTGAAGATGATTTCTTCTATGACGATCCTGGCTATCATCATCATGCACCGCCGCCTCCGCCTCCTCGTTATCATCATCATCACGCACCGCCTCCTCCTCGTTATCATCACGGCCCAGGACATCATCACGGCCCGGGACCTCATCATGGACCTGGACCTCATCATGGACCTGGACCTCATCATGGACCTGGAGGACATCACTCAGGTGGCGGACACGGACCTGGAGGACATCACTCAGGTGGCGGACACGGACCTGGAGGACATCATTCAGGTGGCGGACACGGACCTGGAGGACATCATTCAGGTGGCGGACACGGACCAAGGGTTATACCTCCTGGACCAGGAGTCGGACCAGGGGGCGGACATCATCACTGATGCTTTTTCCTTTTGTTAGTATGGATATGGCGTGATCTAGTCACGCCTTTGTTGTGGTCTTTACAACTTTGATGTAAGAGAATTTTATGAAATTCAAGTTAAGAATTACTCTTCTTGCAGCCTTTGTTCTTGCTTCATCGTCTGCATGCGCATCAGTCTACGGCAGTAGTCAGATGTCTAGTACGGATATGAACTTTAACAATAATGCGCCAGATGCTCTTGTTCCTTTTGACAGGGGGGTGAGATCCGGTCTTTTGGTTGCTCATCATGAGCCGCCGCCACCGCCTCCGCATCATCATCATGCGCCGCCTCCACCGCCTCCGCATCATCATCATGCGCCGCCTCCACCGCCTCCGCATCATCATCATGCGCCGCCGCCACCGCCTCCGCATCATCATCATGCGCCGCCGCCACCGCCTCCGCGCCATGCGCCGCCGCCACCGCCTCCGCATCATCATGCGCCGCCTCCACCGCCTCCGCATCATGCGCCGCCTCCACCGCCTCCGCATCATGCGCCGCCTCCACCACCTCCTCGGTATTAGTAGAGGCATATGGTTTGAGGAATTGATTTCTTCGAAAACAGGGCGCGATGAATTCACGCCTTTTATATTGCACAAACGTCCCTGCATTTGCAGGGATTTTTTTTGCCTAGTTTGAAGCAGAATCTTCAGCAATTTTTTAGAGAGAATCTGTCAGAACCGGCATTCTGCAGTTAATATCGTTTTTCGTTTCTTTGCAAAAATTAGTTGAAAATATTCAGGGTGATTTATTCCTAATAAGCAGAGCTCACCTGCATGGAATAATTATTTGCAGGAGTTCAGAATTAGCCTCTCTGCTGTTGAATCTTCCTCTAACATTTGATATTCAAGGTTTTGTGTCCGTACAGTTATCTGCGTTACCTTTGAAATACAGTTACTGCCGGAATGATCATTCAAAGTCTGATTCCTATGGACCGGTCAGCGTCGTTCAACCTGCAATATGCAGAGACCCAAACTAAAACTGCTAGAAGGGATGCTTACGGATTTAGAGATGACGAATATTTCTTCTTAAAAATAATGATGCATCCCGAAGATAATAAACAATATAAGTATAGGAAATGATTATATTAGAATAACGAAAATGAATATTATGAATGAAAATGAAAATGATGAATCAGATATCTCCAGCTTGAATCTGTAAAGAATCAAATTTTAATTGCGAAATGTTTGCTTCATCAGCGGCAGAGAACCTTACAGGAGGGTAAAGCTTCGGATCAGCAAAAATCCCCTGCCTAAGGGCAGGGGGAGGATGTAAGGCCCAGAAAACTGTCTTATTTGTTTAGGTATGATTCAAGTTCATCAACAAAAGCAACGGCCCGTCCAATATAGGAGGCAGGCGTAAGCTTCATCAGTGTCTCCTTGGCATCCTGAGGAATATCAATAGTTTCTATGAAATTTTTCATAATTTCAGCATTGACTTTCTGTCCTCTGGTAAGAGCCTTCAGTTTTTCATATGGTTTTTCAATTCCATATCTGCGCATAACTGTCTGAATAGGCTCTGCAAGAACCTCCCAGTTGTTATCAAGATCTTTTGCCAGATTTTCCGGATTTGCTTCCAGTTTGGATATGCCCTTGAGAGTTGACTGGTATGCAATCAGACTGTAGCCGAAAGCAACGCCGATGTTGCGCAGAACGGTGCTGTCTGTCAGATCACGCTGCCAGCGCGATACAGGAAGTTTTGCGGCCAGGTGTGAGAAAACAGCGTTTGCAAGACCTATGTTGCCCTCGGAATTCTCAAAATCAATCGGATTTACCTTATGCGGCATGGTTGATGATCCCACTTCACCGGCGATGGTCTTCTGCTTGAAATGTCCGATGCTGATATATCCCCAGACATCCCTGTCAAAATCCATCAGTATGGTATTGAAGCGTGCTATGGCATTAAAGAGTTCTGCAACGTAATCATGAGGTTCAATCTGTGTTGTATACGGGTTCCAGGTAAGTCCGAGAGCTGTTACAAACTCTTCTGAAAGCTTGGACCAGTCAACATTAGGATAGGCAACCATATGAGCATTGAAGTTGCCTACAGCACCGTTAATCTTGCCAAGAATTTTAACCGACTCAATCTGCTTGTACTGTCTGTGCAGACGGTAGCAGACATTGGCCATTTCCTTTCCCAATGTCGAAGGGGTTGCAGGCTGGCCGTGCGTTCTTGAAAGCATCGGAATGTCGCGATATTTTACAGCCAGATCGGCAATTGCTCTGATTATTTTCTTCAGCTGCGGCAGAAGAACATGATCTCTTCCTTCAAGAAGCATCAGACCGTGGGAGTTGTTGTTAATATCTTCTGATGTGCATGAAAAGTGTATGAATTCACTGATCTTTGAAAGTTCTGCATTTCCGGCAATTTTTTCCTTAAGAAAATATTCGACAGCTTTCACATCATGATTTGTTGTCTTTTCAATATCCTTGATGCGGGAGGCATCTTCAACTGAAAAATTCTGCGCTATGCTGTCCAGCAGGTCGTTTGCTTCGGCTGAAAGATTTGCAACCTCGGTTATTTCCGGACATGCGGCCAGTTTTTTCAGCCATGATATTTCCACTCTGACTCGGTATTTGAGCAGACCGTACTCAGAAAAAATATCTCTTAGTTCATTGCACTTGCTGCTATATCTGCCATCGATTGGTGATATTGCTGTTAGTGGTGATAATTCCATTCTTCGGCTCCTATATTACTTCTAGCATACGTTTTGCACATATGGCCATTTTTGAACGATTGAAAATTAGATTCAGCTGTGTTCCGCCAAGCTGTCTCCACAGAATGCAGGCTCTCATGGCGGAAATTATAAGTGCCCTGATAAATATCAGATTCGCATCCTTGGAGAGAGACTCCTTGGATCCGAAAATCTGCATTGCAAACAGTTCAGGCTCTGAAATATTGGCTGTATACCAGTTTGCTATGTGTTTGCCGACGAACAGTGATTTGTTCTCCTGGTGAGAAAGGGTTTCCTTTATGTGCAGAATCTGCCTGGACAGAGAGTCCCTCAACTCATTGTTTGATGTATACACTGATGTCAGCTTTAATATCGACGGTATGTAGTAGTTGATTTCCTTCAGTGCCGTTGAATCCATATTACTGCTGTCGCTGAAAAATGACAGTCCGTTTTTCAACTGCTCCAAAGGGTATATCGAGGTAGAAGTCACTGATTCGGTTTTCAAAACCCCCTTGAGCAGATAATCCACTGCAGTTTTATTTATTGTTCCGCTGTGGCCGATGCTGCTGATCTGATAAAGCGATTCTACCAATGCAGAAAAGGCATAGGTGATTTTGTTTATATCTTCGTTCATACCAATTTTATTCTCTCTGTAATTACGCCGCCGCCAAGGCATACCTCGTTATTATAGAACACTGCCGACTGTCCGGGTGTAACTGCGGCCACAGGGTGATCAAAAACAACCCTGACGCAGTCATCATCCTCGGGGTAGACAGTACACGGAATGTCAGGCTGACGGTATCTTGTTTTGACCGTGCACTTAAAAGGCTGATTAACAGGTTCTCTGTTCACCATTGTCAGTTTTGAAGCGTTAAGTCCGGTGGACATAAGGAGTTTGTTGTTTCCTCCCTGTGCCACGATAAGCACATTACGCTCCAGATCCTTGTCAACCACATACCACGGATCCCGGTCGGAATCCTTCATCCCGCCTATACCAAGCCCCTTTCTCTGACCTAATGTATGATACATAAGACCGTCATGGTGACCGATAACCTTTCCGTCCGCAGTTTCAATATTTCCAGGTTTTGCCGGCAGAAAGCGGTTCAGAAATTCCTTGAATCTTCTTTCACCGATGAAACATATACCTGTGCTGTCCTTTTTTGATGCAGTTTTCAGTTCCAGTTTTTCGGCAAGAGTTCTGACCTCTGTTTTTTTAATCATTCCCCCGACCGGAAAAATGGACTTTGCAATGCGATCATGGCTGACTGCATGGAGAAAATAACTCTGGTCCTTGTTAGGATCCTTTCCTCTGAGCAGTTCGTATTTGCCTGTTTCACTGTTGAAACGGTTACGTACAAAGTGACCGGTCGCCATATATTCTCCTCCCAGAAGTGAGAATGCATAGTCCATGAACGCTTTGAATTTGATTTCACTGTTGCATAGAATATCAGGGTTTGGCGTTCTACCGCTTCTGTACTCGCTCAGAAAATGTTCAAACACATTATCCCAGTATTCTGCAGCAAAGTTAACGGTTTTCAGTTCGATCCCGATTTTGTCGCATACAGCCTGGGCATCGGCAAGATCCTGTGCCGCGCTGCAGTAACCGGTGTCGTCGTCCTCCTCCCAGTTTTTCATGAACAGTCCGATCACATCCCATCCCTGTTCTTTAAGCAGATACGCGGATACGGATGAATCTACGCCGCCTGACATGCCTACAACAACTTTTTTGTTCATCTGAAGTTTTCTCTATTGTTTAAGCAGGATGAAGTGACAGTTATATCCTGTGCCATAATTTTCAAACTTCCGTTATTTTAACAGATCTGCAGTTTAATTCCTTGCAATTTTCCATTTTGATATTTTTGCGGCGGGAGTGACTGTCAGCGCAATGATGAGGAGTAAAACTCCAAAATCCATTCATGCTGTTTCCCCAGAGTCTTTAAACATCAGGGTGTATGTCAAGGATTGGCGGCTTGTCCCGAGGAATGAATTATCAGTCGCGGATTGTTCCTGTCAGAGATCCCAGGATCTGACGGCACCGTAACGGAAAAACCCCGGCAGGTGCCGTGTGGAGTGTAAAAACTTCTTCTGATATAATTATACGAAAAGGTATCTGCCGTCCGGCAGAGGCATGTTTTGATATTTTAGACGGAGTTTTCTGATGACAAGTAAGGTTGTAATTCCTTCGAACGGTGAAAAAATCACAGTTAATGCAAACGGTACACTGAACGTACCGGCTAATCCAATAATTCCTTTTATTGAAGGTGACGGAATCGGCAGTGATATAACTCCTGCTATGATAAAGGTTGTGGATGCGGCTGTGGCAAAGGCCTACGGCGATTCTAAGAAAATCAGCTGGATGGAGATATATGCCGGCGAAAAGTCAACCAAGGTATACGGCAGCGATGTCTGGCTTCCTCAGGAGACTCTGGATCTGCTCAAGGAATATGTTGTTTCTATAAAGGGACCTCTTACGACTCCTATCGGAGGAGGCATCAGATCACTGAATGTTGCTCTTCGTCAGAATCTGGATCTTTATGTCTGCCTTCGTCCTGTTCGTTATTTTGACGGTGTTCCAAGCCCTGTAAAGCATCCTGAACTTGTTGACATGGTTATTTTCCGTGAAAACAGTGAGGATATTTATGCTGGTATTGAATGGAAGGCTGATTCTCCTGAAGCTCAGAAGGTTATCAATTTCCTCAAGAGTGAAATGAATGTCACCAAGATCAGATTTGATGAGCATTGCGGCATAGGAGTTAAGCCTGTTTCAAAGGAAGGTACTCAGAGACTGGTCAGGGCAGCTATAGACTATGCAATTGCCAACAACCGCAAATCAGTTACTCTGGTTCACAAAGGTAACATAATGAAGTTTACCGAAGGATCATTCAAGGAGTGGGGCTATGAGCTGGCAAGAGAAGAATTTGACGGCAAGCTTATTGACAAGGGTCCATGGATGACAGTCCGCAATCCTAACAACGGTCAGGACATTGTTATAAAGGATTGCATAGCTGATGCTTTCCTTCAGCAGATTCTTCTCCGTCCGGCTGAGTATGATGTGATTGCAACTCTTAATCTTAACGGTGATTACATGTCTGACGCACTTGCGGCACAGGTCGGCGGTATCGGTATTGCTCCTGGCGCGAATATCGGCAGCACCTGTGCAATGTTTGAGGCAACTCATGGAACCGCTCCTAAGTACACCGGTATGGACAAGGTAAATCCTGGTTCTATTATCCTTTCTGCAGAGATGATGCTTCGCCACATGGGCTGGACGGAAGCTGCTGATCTGGTTATTAAGGGCATGGAAGGTGCTATTTCCGCCAAGAAGGTAACCTATGATTTTGCACGTCTGATGGAGAATGCTGTGGAAATCAAGTGCTCCGAGTTCGCTGATGAAATCATCGGTAATATGTAGTTTCTTTATGTATTGCTCGCGGGCGAAAATACATCGGCTTCAGCTGATGTGATGAAACCCGACAGGATCAACGTGACCGCCGCATTTAAGCGGCGGTCATTGTTTATCGAATTTAGGTTTATGCATAAAGATGCAGTCTGCCTGCTGCTTTTAATATAAACTGCAGCGTGGGGCATACGGAAATATATGTCTGCTCTGAAAAGCAGGAGTTGGCGGTTCTTCTGGAGATCTTGTAAGACGCAGTTGTCTGTGCAGCGGTCTGTGAGGTTAGAAATCCGCGGCTTTAGCCGTGGAGTATCAATAAAACGCAGCGATCACTGTGATCTGTCTGATTCGAACATCTCTATCAGCGCCTTTTTACTGTTCCTCTGTGCAGTGTTGGCTGTTTCCTAAGAAGCTGCAGAAATCTCTGAGTTCACGCCGCGTTACTGACGTGATTCTGGTCTTCATTTTTTGCATTGCTGAATTTCTGCTGATAAAGTCTGAAAGTCTTGTTATAGAACTTATCATTCAAACAGTAATTGGTATTTTAACATCGAACGGATGCTTTGCGCACAGATTTTAAGAATTGGCTTCTGATGGAAAATGTGAATTACTGCGAACTGGCAGTAATTCACAAACTGCGAACTGAAATAGTGTTATCGGTCGGCAGGTTTCTATTTCTCTTTTGCTTTGATTTTTTCATTCTCGGCATTTGGTATCCGAATGAGTCTGGTTGCATGGAGACCTTTTTCGGTTTGCTCGAATTCAAACAGCACACTGTCCTTAGGCTTGAGAGTCTTGAATCCGTCATTATCAATAGCTGAATAATGAATGAATACCTCCTCGCCTCCATCATCAAGAATAATAAATCCGAAACCTTTTACATTGTTAAACCATTTAACTGTTCCCTTTGTCATAGTGTCCGTCCTTAGCATCATGTATTAGGAAAATGTCTGTTCTGCATCCTTGCAGCAGGGTATTGCCGGCAACTGCAACTTCGGTCCGTCACTAGTTTGGACCGTACTACCTCGAGCAGCTGTGATTCTCTTTAACACCCATCAAGTTCCCGATTTATATAACCGGATAATCTGTATCTATGTATGTCATAAAATGATTAATATGATACATTAGTTATATTGTGAGTTTCCAATTATTGCATAACAGTTAAATTTTAGCAATTGTTTTTGATTAAGCAAGTAAAAAAAGAGCAAAATATTCATATACATGTTCTTAAGCGTGTTTTCAGAGTCTATAAATCCGGTTAGATGCCGGTTTTCTCTAATTTTTTTGATAATGATTCTGTATCCTATGTTCTTCATGCCAGCATTGAGACTGTTGCGACTTTTAACAGACTGTTTGTCTTTTATGAGCTTCAGAATGGTTTTATGAGCGGTTTTAAATCGGTTTGTGACTGCAGTTCATTTAAATTTTTAGGACCGTGATGTGTTCACGCCAGTTTTGCATAAAGATACGCTTTTGATGACATTGGAAAGATGATGTTGTGAATGTTGTCATGCATGTAATCCGGATACAGCAGGTTTTCTGCTGTTGAAAGATTAGGCATGAGTATGTTTTTAAGAAGACGTCCGGAACTGGTTGCTTTTTTAATTCTGTTTATCCGTCCATCGGCTGTCATATGATTGATCTGCAGCGGAACACCGTTTTTTTGATTTTAGAATGTTTGTCAGAAGATCAGATTTTCTAAAAAAGACTGTTTTGTGTATGTTTGTGACATGCCGATCCTATTAGTGTGTTCAAATTTTTTCAAAACAATGTACAATGATTGAAGATATGATCAAGGTATAAGATAGATGGAAAAACTTAATCAGACTGATGTCGTTGTTGCAACAAGAATCAAAACGCCCAAGGTCCCAAAGTACAATGTTGTTATGCATAATGACGATGAGACGACCTTTGAGTTCGTTATAGCAACGCTGATTGATATTTTCGATAAGGATGAGGTTACGGCAACAGCGCTGGCCTATGAGATACACAATATAGGCAGTGCAACAGTTGGCTCGTATTCCCGTGAGGTGGCCGAGTCCAAGGTGAATGAAACAACAGAGAGAGCAAGAGCCAAAGGATTTCCTCTGGTATGCACGGTAGAGGGCTCCGACAATGATTGAAAGTGAAGTTTTACAAAAGTGTGTAAACAGGGCGATTGAACTTGCCAGCACCAAATTTTTTAGCAGTATCGTGTCTATAGATCACCTTCTTTATGCATTGCTTGAGATGGATAACGAGGTGATTTCGTTTTTTCAGGGCGAAGGCTTTGACATAGCGGCCGTGCTTGATGTTATATATGATCATATTGTTACCGAATATCCAAGAAACCAGAGTTCCAAGAACCCGAAGGCTTCTCCTTCATTCAAGCGAGTGCTTGAACGTGCCGTGTTTGTTGCCCAGTATTCCAACCGGACGGAAATTTACGGTCTTGATGTTCTTGATGCCATGTTTCCCGAGAGAGACAGTTTTGTCTCACTCCTACTGACACAGAGTCTGGATATAGCGCGTGCAAAGGTCCGCAAATACTGCAGTCGTCTTCATGGAAGCAAGGATCATCGTGAATCCTCCGCTGATGAGAGCAGGCAGAATGACGATGAACAGCAGTCTGCAGAGACCAGCAGCGGAATTCCGGAAGGTCTTGAAAACTGTCTTTTTAACGTCAATGATCTGGTGATGAAGGGCAAGATTGATCAACTCATAGGAAGAGAGGATGATCTCCAGAGAATATACGAGGTTCTGGGCCGCAAGAAAAAGAACAATGTCCTTATAACCGGTGAGTCAGGCGTTGGAAAAACAGCTCTTGCCGAAGGCGTCGCTTGGAACATTGTTCATCAGAAGGTTCCTGCCTTTCTTAAGGATTTTACTGTTTATTCTCTTGATACCGTGGGTGTCATTTCCGGCACGCAGTTCAGAGGTGATTATGAAAAACGCCTCAAGTCAGTTGTTTCGTTTATCAGGAGCAGGGAAAACAGTATTCTTCTTATTGATGATGTTCAGCAGCTTTTTTCAACAAATTCTTCCGATGCAGCCACAGGTGCATCAATGATTCAGGCTGATCTTATCAGAGGAAACCTTCACTGTATTGCAACCACGTCCTTTAAGGATTTTAATAAAATCTTTTCAAAGGATCCCGCTTTTATACGCCGTTTTCATAAACTGGATCTTGCTCCTCCTACAGAGGAGGAATCATTTGAAATTCTTCTCAAGAGCAGAGAGCAGTATGAAAAGTTTCACGGTGTAAGGTATCCGGATAAAATTTTAAGAAAGATTATTCATCTGTCTGAAAAATATATGTACAACAGGTATCTTCCGGACAAGGTTTTTGACGTGGTGGATGATATAGGTTCGTATTTCAGGATAAACCGTCCAGGTGACTGCAAGGATGTGCATGTTGTATCGTCTGAAGATGTAGGAGAGGCGTTTGCCAGAATCCTGAAGATTCCGGTTAATATAAAGGAGGATGACACCGCCGTATACCGGGATCTCAGACAGAATCTTCTCAAGAGGATCTTTGGTCAGGATGAGGCCGTGTCTGCAGTTGTGGACGCTGTGATTATGAATCGCTCCGGTCTTGACAATGTTACGCGCCCGATCGGAAGTTTTCTGTTTGCTGGTCCTACCGGAGTTGGTAAAACCGAGATTGTTCTGCAGCTGGCCAATCTTCTGCACATGAAACTTATCAGACTTGACATGTCGGAGTATTCCAGCGAGTTTACAGTATCGAAACTTCTCGGTTCTCCTCCGGGATATGTGGGCTATAACGAGGGTGGTATTCTGACCAATCAGGTCAAGAACGAGCCGCGCAGTGTGGTATTGTTTGATGAACTTGAAAAAGCTCATCCGTCCATATATAACGTTCTGCTTCAGATTATGGATAACGGTATGGTTACCGATGCCATCGGTGTAACCGTTAACTTCCGCAATACGATTGTGGTAATGACCACCAACTGCGGTGCCAGTGAAATAGAGCGCGGTTCAATAGGATTTACAGCGGGAAGTTCAAGTTTTGACTCGACTTCGGCTATACGCCAGGCTTTTTCTCCTGAATTCCGCAACCGTCTTGACGCTGTAGTCTGGTTTAAGAATCTTTCCCCTGATGTTGTCAAAATGGTGTTTGACAAGCTCTGGAACGAACTTCTTGTCCAGCTCAAGGAAAAGAATGTCGAGGCCAGAATTTCAGATGCAGCCCGCAGTGAGCTCATAAAGCGCGGATATGACCGCAGCATGGGCGCAAGACCGATGCGTCGCACCATCCGCAACGTTGTTCACCGTGAACTTGCACGTGAGATTCTTTTTGGAAGTCTCCTTTACGGCGGCAGTGTTGATATTGACTATGACGGAAAGGAATTCAGCTTCAACTATGTTTCCAATGAGGCTCCAGAGGACAGTTCTCTGTCTGTGGATGCCGTGTCAAATGTGGATGAAAGCGCAGCTGAATCCGAAACGGTTCAGGAGCATGCGTCCGGAAATGAATCCGGCAAACCGGAGATTTGAACTGGAATTGTTTCAGATCAGACAGAAAGGTAATCTGATCTGAAACGTGGTGCGGCTGTACCAGTTGTTTGTTTAATTTAAGATGGCGATAAGAGTATGATGGAAATTAGGAATGTTGTAATTATTGGATCCGGACCTGCCGGTTATACTGCAGCGCTGTATGCCGCAAGAGCGAATTTGCATCCTCTTCTTATTACCGGACTTAATCAGGGCGGTCAGCTGACGCAGAGTTCCTGTGTTGAAAACTGGCCTGGAGCCGTTGATTTTCCTTCAGGTCTTGATTTAATGGATTCTCTGAAGGCGCATGTGGAAAAGTTCAGCGTGGAAACGGTGATGGCGGATGTTTCGTCCATAAAAAAGGACGGTGATGAATTTGATGTGATCTGCGGATCTGAAAGCATCAGAACAAAAACTGTCATAGTTGCCACGGGATCATCGGCAAGATATCTGGGTATTTCCGGCGAGAGCAGGTTTATAGGCAGCGGCATTTCAGCGTGCGCCACATGTGACGGCTTCTTCTATCGAAGAAAAAGAGTTGCCGTTATAGGCGGAGGAAATACGGCGGTTACTGATGCCCTGTATCTTTCTAATCTGGCGGCTGAGACTCACCTCATTCACCGTCGTGATGCCTTCAGATGCGAGAAGATTCTTACGGACAAACTGATGAAAGTGGTAGGCGAGGGCAAAATAATTCTTCATCTTGACAGTGTTCCGGTAGAGTTTGCCGGAGAAGAAAGTCTAAATGGTGTCAAAATTTCCAATGTCAGAACCGGCAGTGAGGAATTTGTTGCTGTTGACGGAGTTTTTGAGGCTATCGGACATACTCCGAATACCGGGTTCCTCGGTGATCTTGTTGAATTAGAACACGGATATATAAAGACCGGAGTAGACGAAAACTTCTCAACATCCACAAGCGTTCCTGGTATTTTTGCAGCCGGAGACGTTGCAGATTCAAAGTATCAGCAGGCGATAGTTGCGGCGGGCAGAGGCTGTATGGCGGCACTTGATGTGGAACATTTTTTGACCGTTTAGCTTTTTTATGGATCAGTCAGCTTATCTTCACCCTGAACTGCACATAGATCCAAAAAGAAACAGGATCTGCAGCGACGGTTTCATTACAGCCACTAATTTTTTAAATGCAGAGTGGCTGAAGTATTCCTATCGCCGCGGCGTGTTTCCTATGTATCTTGGTGAAGGGCTGAATCTGATAGGATGGTTTTATCCTTCGTGCCGGGCTGTTTTTGATTTGTCTCATATAATCTGTCATCGTTCGATGATGAAATTTATACGTGGCACTCTGTCCGGATATTCAGTATGGATTAACCGCAATCCTGCCGGAGTTATGAGAGCTTGCAGTCTTACCACCGATTCGCGCAGTTCTACATGGATTACAGAGGATTTCATAAGTACCTATCCTGCCTTGCCTAATTTTCTGTCGGTTGAGGTTTACAATTCGGATGACCAGCTTGCCGGCGGACTTTACGGATTATGTCTTGGAAAACTGTTCGCCGGTGAGTCGATGTTTTCCTTTGAGACCAACACGTCCAAACTGGCATTTTATTTTTTGGCTTACCACTGCTGCCGTTACGGCATTGATTATATTGATTCTCAGATTTTAAATGATCATACCGAGTCACTTGGATGCAGGGTTATTGATAACTCTGAATATGAGAGAATTCTTCATCACTACAGCGACATTGCCGTGGATCCGTCATTTTTTGATTGCAGAGCACTGTACCCGGCCTCAGATGCGGATACTGAGGGGTTTATGGATTTTCTTTTAAAATGCCGCAGTAATCACTCTGGTACATAATTTTGGCGGCTCTGTTCAACAGAATTGTTGATACTGCAGAACCCAATACATTTCATAAAGTATTTATTTTTTAACTTAAAAAAGAAAACTTTATAGCCTGGATAAATTTACGATGTATCATACTGACTTCAGGATCAACGCTATTCCTTAACAGCACCCTTTTGTTCTGCCGGCGGATCCTTCTTTCAATTTAGTTGTTAATTTCCGCTGATGGTTTTCCCGCATCTGATGACAGCGGAAGAATCCCACGTCCGTGCGGCAGCAGACATATCAGCGACACTCTGCATTCTGATGCAGGGCGTAGATGAGTTCTGATCCCTTAAATTTGTTCAAATTAATTTCTTTACAATAAAATTATTTTTTGGCATTATACGTTATCTTTTTTAACAACGAGGTTATATGTCCAAGGAAGACAGCATAGAAATGCAGGGTACGATTATAGAAACCCTGCCTAATACTACATTCAGAGTTCAGTTAGATAACGGTCATGAGATTGTAGCTCATATTTCCGGAAAAATGAGAAAGAATTATATTCGTATACTGACTGGTGACAAGGTTACCGTTCAGCTTACCCCATATGATCTGAGCAAGGGGCGCATTGTATTCAGAGCACGCTGAAAACTGTCGTTTTTTTCAGTTGTGAAAAAAACTGAGGAGATTCGCACCTGTCTGTTTCGAGTCTGAATGTTATACCTGTTTACAGATATCATCCGGCGGTTAATGATCCCGGAACTGTGCAGAGACATACAGAGTCAGAAGTAAATTCAGGAAGTTGCTCGGCTTTCTTTACGAGTATAACTTCCTGAAGTTTTCCTGTTTTACATCCTTTCTGAAGAACCTGTTTTCTTGAGTTTTTCTCATAAATAGAGTATATTTTTCATTATTTTTTCTTTCTGCTGAAAGCAGTATCATCTGAAGATGCTTCTTCTAATTAATCATTTCTTTTTTTGCGAAGATAAGTCTGCCGGTTGTTTTATTCGCGGACGGGCGGTTGTTTCAGATGAGTATGCAGACAAAAGATCAGCTTGGTAATGATTTTAATTATGGGTTTCTAGATTATGCTCGGCAGTGTGGCAATCAAAAATAAAAAGGAAAAACTTAGCGGTTTCAGAAGAATTCTGGAGTCTGCATTTGTTATACTTATTCTGTTCTCGGTTTTTCTGATCCTGGCGATTTTTTCCCATGATTCCTCAGATCCAAGCTGGTCCCAGACTGCAACAAGAACGGATGTAGGCAATCTCATGGGGTACGCCGGAGCCAACGTTTCCGATCTTCTTCTGTTTCTGTTCGGATACGGTGCCGCATTTGTTCCTCTTACCATACTGTATCTCGGTTTTTGCTTTTTTATTAAGCGTTTTAATATCTTTGAAGTCGACTTCTTTACTGTTGGCTTAAGAATTATCGGTTATTTCTTTCTGGTTATGTCCCTTCTGTGTCTGATGAGCATGAATATTGTTCACGGAGATTTTCTTTCAGGGGGAGTGATTGGAAATATTTTATCCGGATTTTTTATAACATATCTCGGAGAACTGGGCACGTCGCTTCTGTTTCTTGCCATGCTTGTGTGCAGTATTCCGCTTTTTACTGGAATATCGCTTCTGTCACTTTGTGATTCTGTGGGAGAACTTTTCTTCGCTCTTGTATTTCATCGTGCCTACAGTGAAAGGAGAAAGGCGGAAATGCAGCTTGCGGCCAATGCGGAAAGCAGACGAAACATTGACAGCAATTCCGCCGATGATTCAGGCGAGCCGACAGTGTTTGACGAGGAGACCGGTTTTGCAATATTTCTCCGCGATGACAGCGAGATTCGCTACGCCGGATCTTCATACGATGATGATGACTATCCGCGTCTTAAGACCGATGTATCATCAGGTTCTACATCAGATGCGGGCAGTCCTGAAAAAAATGTTTCTCTGGAATTTGATAACATTTTCGAGGAAGAAAAAATATCTGACGCTTCGAGTGACGTCTTTGAGTCCGGATCCTCTGGAGCCGCAAGCACCGCTGCAGCAGCAGCCGATACGGAAAGACATTACGGATCTGAAGCGGCGGAAATGGCACAAAACAGCAGGGACGGGTCCCGTGTTTCCATCAGTTCAGAAGAAGATATAAGTCCGCAGATGCTGAATTCTGGAAATTGGAATATACGCGATGATGAGAAAACGGAAAAAGTAGCTGATGACGGTACTTCCTGTTCTTCAGAAACAGAGCATGAACCTGCATCTGACGGGATAAATGATGTTTTTGAAGGTAATGACATACCTCTTGGCAATATCGATCGTCTCAGAGAAAACAACAGCGAATTTGCAGATGAAAATGATTTCAGACAGATTGTGGATTCGGTTGCAGATAGTAAGCCACGTGAAACTGAAGATTCAGGTGAAGAAGATGATGAACCCGTACATATTGATTTCACTGCGACATCAGTAGGTTCCCGCAAAGAAGAAGCGGCTGATGATAGTGATACGGGTTCCTCCTCTTCAGGAGAAGAATCTGCAGTATCAACCTATCAGACTTCAAAGAATATGGGCGCCTACTCTCCTGAAGATCCTAATGAAGCGATTAATGCCGCCGAAAATATGTATCTTGATGATATACCGGATTTTCTTCCGCCCGGACAGAAGTCGGTGCTTGACGATGACGATTACTATCTGTCACCATCATCCAGTTCATCCTTTTCACTTTCTCAAAGTGAACAGACTGAAGATTCTGATTCGCAGCGGAATTCCGGCACAGAAATGCAGACAGATGAAGCCGGTAATCAGGCAGAGGGAGTGGAAGGTTATTTCACTTCTCTGTATCAGGAGGTTACTCCTTCACTTCTTCAGACTCTGCGCGGAAAGTACAATCCGCACCGTCTGCCGTCCATTGAACTTCTTGATCCTGTCCCGCCTAAGCCTCACAGCATGTCACAGGAGGAAATTGATTCCTTAAGTCATCTTATTGTGGAAAAGTTAAAGGATTACAGGATTAATGTTGAAGTAATGGGTGCTGAGGTCGGTCCTGTTATTACCCGCTTTGCCTTAAAACTTTCACCGGGTACCAAAGTTTCAAAAATCTCAGGTATCAAAAATGATCTGGCTCGCGACCTGGCTGTCCGTTCAGTGCGTGTGGTTGATGTAATTCCGGACACCACCTACGTAGGTATAGAAATTCCTAACAAAGACAGACAGACTGTATATTTCAGAGATTTGCTGGATAGTGATACTTTCCGTTCCCGCAATTTCAAACTGACATGCGGACTGGGATGCAGTGTGGTAGGACAGCCTGTTACCATGAATCTTGCTAAAATGCCTCATCTTCTGGTAGCCGGAACGACCGGTTCCGGTAAATCTGTGGGTGTTAACGGCATGATCCTTTCCATGCTTTATAAATCTACCCCTGATGATCTGAGACTCATTCTTGTCGATCCGAAAATGCTCGAATTTTCATCCTATGCAGGAATTCCTCATCTTCTCACGCCGGTAGTGACTGATATGAAGGATGCTACTAGCGCCATTAGATGGTGTGTCGGTGAAATGGAAAGACGCTACAAACTGATGTCAAAGATCAATGTAAAGAATTTTGACGGTTACAATGAGAAGGTGCTGAAGGCTATCGACAGCGGCAATCCTATACCGGATCCTCTGTGGGAAAGAACAGCACAGCTTTCAGACAAGCGTCCGTATCTTGGCAAGCTTCCTTATATAGTTTTGGTTATTGATGAGCTTGCAGATATGATGTTTCAGGTCGGCAAGAAGGTGGAAGAACTTATTGCCCGTCTGGCTCAAAAGGCGCGTGCCGCAGGTATACATATGATTATTGCCACCCAGTCTCCAAGAGCCGATGTTCTTACCGGTCTGATTAAGAGCAATATTCCGTCAAGACTGTCATTCACCGTTTCTAATCAGATGGAATCTCGCATTATTCTTGAGCAGCAGGGTGCCGAGTCACTGCTTGGCAACGGTGATATGCTGTTCAGCCCGACAGGTTCCAACACACTGTCGCGTATCCACGGTGCTTATGTAAAACCGGCGGAGATTGACCGCATTGTTGAATTCTGGAAGGCGCAGGGTGAGCCGCAGTATGTGGATAAAATCCTTGATGATGAAATTACGGATGAGAACGCACTGCCTAGCGAAAAGCCGAAACTTGAAGAAAAAGTTGTATCTGGTAGCAAGGATGAGTTGTTTGATGATGCCGTAAGGGTCATTCTTGAAACCAGGCGCGCATCAACATCTGTTCTTCAGACCCGCATGGGTATCGGTTATCCGCGCGCTTCAAAACTGATCTATGAGTTAGAGCAGGCAGGAATCATATCCCAGCCTATGAACCAGGCGGGTAAACGATCAATTCTTGTTGATGATTCATATTTTTCCTAGTAAGTGTATTTTCGAACAGCTCCGTCAGAAGCCGGATTTTTCTCTTCATATGTTGATTGTAATCCGGCTTTCTTTTTTCTCTCCTTAACAAAGTCTCATGTTTAAGAAAGTGATATGCTCGTCTAAAGCCGCAGATATACTGTTCATTCCCGTATGAGATATTGGTTCGTGGTGCAGTAAGAGATCCGCACTGACTGTGTTTTTGAATTAATCATGGACCGTCGATGCGTAGGCATATTAACCTATCATTCCAATCCTTGATCATATTTTGTCTCCCTCTGTGATAGAATGCTACTGCCTGTGAGTTTAATTTTGTTATGGGGTGATACTGTGAAAATCTTAAATATCAGATCATTATGTTTTATTGCAGCCATGTTCTGGACTGCTGCTTCCTGTGCGGCGGATCCGGCATCTGCGTTCAAGGAAAAGGTATCGGCACTTCATGGCCTTACAGCGGATTTCTCCCAGCATGTATTCGACGAAAGCGGTGATGAAATCGATTCCTCCAGCGGAACATTCAAACTTAATTCAGACAGTCATTCATTTTTTATCAAGACAGTAAGTCCTAATGAAAGTCTTTTAACGAGCAACGGAAAGGAAATCTATCATTATGAAAACGATCTTGAGCAGGTGACGATTTACAGTATTGACATGATCAGCAGGACTTCACCTCTCTGGATTGTGCTTGATCATACGAACAGAGATTTTAGCGACTATACAATTAAAATGTCCGGGAAAAACAGTTTTCAGCTGACAGAAAAGAACAAGTCTGAGAAAACTGGCGTATACAATATTGCATTTGATGATCAGGGATTGAGCGGGGTTGAGGTTATTGATCCAAACGGGCAGAAAATTGTTTACGAACTTTCCAACCGGAAATTTATAAGAACTATTCCGTCAGTGGAATTTGTATTCCTTATGCCTAATGGTGTGACAGTTGATGACAAGCGCTGAAATGGATCTGTTTTCTCAGAATTCAGAGATTAATCTCCAGGATGAAGAACTGAATTCTCCTCTTGCTGCCAGGATGAGACCAAGAACGATTGATGAATACATCGGTCAGGAGCATATACTGGGCAGGGGCAGGGTGCTTCGCAGAGTAATTGAAGCAGGCGTCTGTCAGTCTCTTGTTTTCTGGGGACCTCCGGGAACCGGAAAAACAACGCTTGCCGAAATTATTGCCCGTCATGCTCATGCTCGAGTCAAAAAAATTTCAGCTGTTACATCAGGAATCAAGGATATCCGTGATGCTGTCGAAGAAGCCCGCAGCAACCGTATGAGCGGTCATAAGACCATACTTTTTGTTGATGAGGTTCACCGCTTTAACAAATCGCAGCAGGATGCCTTTCTTCCGCATATTGAAGACGGCACCATTTATTTTATCGGCGCCACAACTGAAAATCCTTCCTTCGAACTCAACAGTGCTCTGCTTTCAAGACTTCGCATTTATGTTATACGTCCTCTGTCTGCTGCGAATCTGCGTCAGATCGTAGACAGGGCGTTAAGTCAGGATAAGATTTTAAGCAGACTTAAGGTTGAATTTACAGGAAATTCTCTGGATGTCCTGATTGATTATGCGGCGGGTGACGGAAGAAGAATTCTGAATTTTCTCGAGGCTCTGATTGACTGTGCGGGACATGATGACAGCGGGCGTGTCATTATAGATTCATCACTCATAGGCGAGGTTCTTGGAAAAAGAGCTGCGTTTTATGACAAGCAGGGCGAGAATTACTACAACTATATTTCAGCTCTGCACAAGTCTATTCGTGGTTCCTGTCCTGATGCTGCACTTTACTGGTATGCAAGAATTCTTGCCGGAGGAGGCGATCCTCTCTATGTTGCCCGAAGACTGCTAGCCATAGCCTCCGAGGATGTGGGAAACGCAGATCCAGGAGCTATGCGCATTGCCATTAATGCATGGGACTGTTTTGAGCGTGTAGGAGCTGCCGAAGGGGAGCGGGCCATTGCCCAGGCCATTGTTTATCTAGCCGCGGCTCCAAAGAGCAATGCAGTATACGTTGCGTGGCATAAGGCACAGGAGCTTGCAGCATCCACAGGGGATCTTGAGGTTCCTCTGCATCTTCGCAATGCTGCGACAAAACTTATGGATGATCTCGGATACCATAAGGGATACCGTTATCCTCATGATGAGCCCGGTGCCTATGCGCCTGGTGAAAGCTACTTTCCCGAGCAGCTTAAGGATACCGTGCTTTATGAGCCTACAGACAGAGGGGTGGAAATCAAGATTGCAAGAAAGCTTGAGGAGCTTAAAAAGCTGGATGCTGCAAGTTCCAGAAAACGCTGGTAGAGCGGTGATTTTATAAATTGCATCTGAAATTTCAGTTATCACGGCGGTTATGTTTGGTATTCCGCAGTTTTTTCCGATTGAGAAACATTTTAAGTAGGCTGCCGCCGGAGTCTTAATGTTTTCAGTGCCATATTTCTGTTTTTTTTCAGAATGGAATTGCAGGCCCGGTTTGGATCATAATGATCGTCCGCGCTTTTTAACCAGGCAGATTTTGAGTAGTTCCTTTACCGTCAGATGTTTTACAAGAATCATATTCAGACAGATTATTTTAAGTGTCTACATGTGCTTTTTTTGGTAAAATACCCACAGAAAAATCGTTCTCTATTTTCTTTGATTAAATTTTTATGATTGATCCAAAATATTTTCGTACTGATATACAGGAGGCGGCAGATCGCCTTGCCACCAGAAATTTTAAACTTGATGTTGAGCTTCTTAAGAATATGGAGGAGCAGCGCAAGGAGCTGCAGGTAAAAACGCAGGATCTTCAGGCGAAACGAAATTCCATGTCCAAGGCTATAGGTGAGGCCAAGCGCAAGGGTGAGGATGTTTCATCCATCATGGCCGAGGTATCCGCCATTGGCCAGGAGCTTTCAGATGTCAAGGTGCAGCAGGATAAAATACTTGCTCAGATAGAAGAATATGCTTTGACCGTGCCGAATCTGCCTGATCAGTCAGTTCCGGTCGGTGCCGATGATTCCTTCAATGTGGAGGTGCGCCGCTGGGGGCAGCCAAAGAGTTTTGATTTCCCTGTCCGTGATCATGTGTCTCTGGGAGAGACTCTCGGCGGTCTTGATTTTGACACGGCAGCTTCCGAGGCGGGTGCGCGTTTTGCTATCATGAAGGGTCCGATTGCGCGTCTGCACAGAGCCCTTTCTCAGTTCATGCTGGATCTTCATGTGGAAGAACAGGGTTACAGCGAGTGCTATGTGCCGTACCTCGTTAATGCCAAAACTCTTACCGGTACCGGCCAGCTTCCTAAATTCAAGGAGGATCTGTTCCATACCAGTCTTGACGGCACCTGCGAACTTGACGGTGTGTCAAAAAGGTTTTCTCTTATTCCGACTGCCGAGGTTCCTCTTACCAACATGGTTGCGGGTAAGATTCTCGATCAGAAGGATCTTCCTATAAAGGTGACCGCTCATACTCCGTGCTTCCGTTCAGAAGCCGGATCTGCCGGCCGTGACACCAGAGGCCTTATCCGTATGCACCAGTTTGACAAGGTTGAGATGGTGCAGATTGTTGATCCTGAAAAGTCGATGGAAGCACTTGAAAGTCTCACAGCCGATGCCGAGGCTGTGCTTCAGAAGCTGGAGCTTCCTTATCGTGTGGTCGCCCTCAGTACCGGGGATATGGGATTTTCTGCCACAAAGACTTATGATCTTGAGGTCTGGCTTCCTGCTCAGAATACATACAGAGAAATCTCCTCATGTTCAAACTGCTGGGATTTTCAGGCAAGGAGAATGCAGGCCAGAGTGAAGAAGAACGGCAAAAATGTTCTTGTTCATACTCTCAACGGCAGCGGACTTGCTGTGGGCAGAACTCTGGTTGCGGTGATGGAAAATTATCAGCAGGCTGACGGGAGCATAGTTGTTCCTCAGGCGCTTGTTCCTTACATGCATGGTGTGACCGTAATAAAGTAGGCTTTCCTTTATGGAACTCATAGTTACTGACTGGATTATTGTTGGCGTAGTTGTCGTTTCTACGCTTCTTAGTATAATTAACGGGTTTATTAAGGAATGTCTGTCTCTGATTAACTGGTTTCTGGCTTTTGCCATAGCCAAGTTTTTCTATTATGACCTTTCTCAGTCGAGACTTTTTGATTCTGTTCAGCCTGATTTCAAGATTCCTCTTGCCATTCTGGTTCTGTTCATAGTAACACTCCTGCTTGGAACAGTGGCGGTTTATGTTGTTATCCGCATTCTCCGCAAGACTGACGGAACGCTGAGCGTGACCGACAGAATTCTTGGAATGTGTTTCGGTGCCATGAGAGGCGTCATGGTGGTGTGCGCCTGTCTGGCAGTGTGCAATATTCTTTTTAATCTCGGACTTTTTTCCTTTGTTCAGAAAATGTCCTTCTGGGAAAAGTCGGCTTTCATTCCGGAATTCAATAAAATTGTTTTCTGGTTTTTTGACAAAATCAATGTTACCGGTGTGCTTAATGATGTTGTAAACACTGCCATAGGCACATCAGAAACCGGTTTGCCGGCCGATGCCGTTCAGAATGGTATATATCCGGCCGATGCCGCGTCCGGCGGTGTTATTACAGTTAACGGTGTCAGTGTGGATACCTCGGCGATTGTAGTAAATCAGGACGGAAAGGTTGTTATTGATCCGAACAAACTTCATCTTGATCATGATGTTGACAAGATGATAATTGAAGAGAGCAAATAAAAAATTCATTATTCATTCCTTTTAAGCTTTTAGCAGGTATTTTATGTGTGGTATAGCGGGCATAGTCGGTTCAACTCCGGTAAATCAGGCTCTTTATGATGCTCTTACGGTGCTTCAGCATCGCGGACAGGATGCTGCCGGCATCCTTACTTTGGATAATGGTAATTTCAGACAGCGTAAGGCAAACGGTCTTGTAAAGGATGTCTTCGAAGCCCGTCATATGCACAGACTCAGAGGCAATATCGGTATAGGTCATGTCCGTTATCCTACAGCAGGATCGTCAAGCGCTGCCGAAGCTCAGCCTTTTTACGTAAATTCTCCTTTCGGCATTGCTCTTGCGCATAACGGTAATCTGACAAATGCGAAAGAACTCAGAGAACAGCAGTTTGAAGTAACAAGGCGCCATATCAATACCAGCTCAGATTCTGAGTTGCTTCTTAATTCCTTTGCGTATGAACTGGAGAAGACGCAGTCAACATTACCTTCTCCGGATGATATTTTCAGAGCTGTGACAGCAGTGAATTCTAAAATCAGAGGTGCATATGCTGTAGTAGCTCTTATCATAGGCGCCGGCATGGTGGCTTTTAGAGATCCTAACGGCATCCGTCCTCTGGTTTACGGATCAAGGGTTCTTGAAAACGGTAAAAAGGAATACATGGTGGCATCCGAAAGCGTTGCCCTGGATATTCTCGGATTCACTCTCGAGCGTGATGTTAATCCTGGCGAGGCGATTTATATAACTGAGTCGGGAGAGTTCTATTCTCATCAGTGCTGCGAGAAGGTTCAGCTCAGACCTTGCATTTTTGAGTATGTTTATTTTGCCCGTCCTGATTCTTTTATTAACGATGTTTCCGTTTACGCGTCTCGTGTAAATATGGGCAGGCTCCTTGGAGAGAAAATCAAACGCCAGTGGGCGGATATTGATATCGACGTGATTATTCCTATTCCTGAAACATCATGCGATATTGCGCTGGAAATTGCCAAATATCTGGGAATACAGTACCGCCAGGGCTTTGTAAAGAACCGTTATATCGGCAGGACGTTCATTATGCCAGGTCAGATGCAGCGTAAGAAATCGGTGCGCAGTAAGCTCAATGCCATTAAATCAGAGTTTAAGGGCAAAAAGGTTCTTCTTGTGGATGATTCCATAGTACGGGGCACCACCAGCGGTCAGATTATTGATTTGGCAAGAGAGGCCGGTGCGGAGAAAGTGTATTTTGCCTCGGCAGCGCCTGAAATCAGATATCCTAACGTTTACGGTATTGACATGCCTACAAGCCATGAACTTATTGCCTACGGCAGAAGTAATGATGAGGTTTGCAAGCTGATTGGCGCAGACGGTTTGATTTATCAGGATCTTGAGGACCTGGAAAAAGCAGTAAGAGTTGAAAATCCGAATCTTAAGGATTTTGAAACTTCAGTGTTTACAGGTAAGTACATAACGGAAGATATTGATGATGAGTATCTTTTGTACCTTGATAAGCAGAGAAGTGACGACGCAAAGGCTGACAAGGCATGGAATGAGGGACTGACAGATCTGGAACTGTACAATGAGGATAACTGATTCCCGTTTCTGACCTGCAGTATGCATGTATCTTTTTGTGAAGAATCCCCGGAAGGGGATTTTTTATTGTGCGCCAGGCATGCACATTCTTTATAGGGTGAAAGTTACGAATCCGGATCTGGCGGCAGGAGCCGGTAAAATCCACACATTGAATTTTATATCTAGCCCTGATGCATATAACATCAACACTTTTCCTAAAAGAGCCGGAGCCTTTCAGAATTTTTTTGAAAAAACACGAGCACCATGCCAGTTATGAGCGGAGACTGTTATTCTGCCGTCTCTTATTCTTCCATGTATGTAGGAATCGGTTTTCTGCTGTTGAGTTTGGTCTTCATTAATGATTCAAACCCTTCCCTGTAGTTTTCCTCTTTAAGGTACTCATTGCCGAGAATCAGTCCCCGGCCGTCATACTCAAAGATGTGATCGGATAGAATCGGCAAACCGTCCTCTACATGAAAAAGAAATACCGGCCTTTCTGTTCTGTCAATGATGCGTCCGTTGCCTCTTTTTACCTTGTATGTATATTCAAAAGAAACCAAAAACTGATCTTTTTCTCTGTCTTTTATTTCATATTCAACAGTGAAGGTTTTGTCAAACATGTTTTCTACCGTGATCTTTGAACCGCTAAAGTGAAGTTTTACCAGAGGGTAGTCCTTGTATTTTGTTGTGTCTATCCATGTTCCGGAGAGTTCATCCGCCGGCGTATCGGCGAAGACGGCGGCTGACATGAATGAAAGAACAGTGGCTAAAGTCATTTTGAATACTCGCTTTACAATACTCATCTGGATTGTGCTCTCATAAAAAGGTTTATTAGGTATTTGTCGCTCCCGGTGCAGTTTCGATTTTATGCGGAAGATCAGGAAGAGCAGGCCGGAGCGGAATGGCCTGTTTGTGTTTTCTGATAAACCGGCATAATATGAAAATCTGACTCAACCGTATTCTATCAGTTTTTGCTGAAAATGTTTTACCGATTCATTTTTTGACAATTCCGGCACTGTGACTGAAGATATCAGGTCTTTTGACTCTGCTGAATTATTTGTCTGCAGAACAGTTTGTTTTAAACATCAGATCAGTATCGTTTCCTGTGATTTTGTATCTTTTTTTTTTACATAAAACATGAAAAAATTACGGTTGCTTCACATTGCCCCTTTCTTTTTGGATTAAATAAGACTTTTTTATAATTCCTATGTTAAGATTAAACTGGAATTTTTATGAATAGTAATAAGGTATTGAAGTGACTTCAAATGATGAGCATATGAAGGTTCCTTTCCGGTCATTATCGGACATGTTCACTCATGCCTTCTCCATGTATTTTGATCGTCCTATGATTACTACACACTTCGGTGTTGTTTATACCTATGGACAGATAAACGCCCTTGCCACATCATTTTCCTCCTTTCTGCTCAATGAACTGAATATGAAAAAGGGTGATCGCATAGCCTTTGTCATGCCGAATATTCAGCAGATGCCGGTTCTTCTGGTTGGTGCAATAAGAGCTGGAATAACCGTTGTGAATGTCAATCCTCAGTACACTTCAAGAGAGATGCATTATCAGCTCCTTGACGCAGGAGCTACAGCAATTGTTATCCTTGAAAATTTTGCAGACAAACTATCGGAAATTATTGATTACACCATGGTCAAAAATGTGGTGATCACCCGGCTTGGTGATATGATGCCTCCTGTTAAAGGATTTTTTTTGAATGCTGTAAACCGCATTTTATATAAAACGGGAAGAGGAGTTAAATTCAGGGGGTATTATTCCTTCAGACGGGCTATCAGACTGGGTTCTAAGAGTCCTGTGGATCCTGAATCCTGTGATCCCGGAGATATAGCATTTCTGCAGTACACGGGCGGCACGACAGGAATACCGAAGGGTGCGGAGCTAAGTAACTATAACCTTCTTGCAAATATAGAGCAGGCTTTGCTTGAGTACGGATCTGTTCTTGAAAAAGGTGAAGAGAAAATCATTTCAGCACTTCCTCTTTATCATGTTTTTGCTTTGACAATTAATTTTCTTCTGATCACAAGAATAGGAGGACATGGCAGACTGGTTGTCGATCCGCGAAAAATACACAGCCTTGTTAAAATTATCCGTGATTTCAGGCCTACCATACTGACGGGGGTTAATACCCTGTATAACGCCCTCACCTATGATCGCAATTTTTCAAAGCTGGATTTTTCCGGTCTTAAACTGGTTGTCGGCGGAGGCAGTTCTATACAGAAATCCGTGGCTGAGCGCTGGCAGAATCTTACCGGTACCTTTATCCTTGAGGGTTACGGCATGACAGAGTGTTCTCCGCTTGTGTGCGTGGGTCCCATAGAGCAGAAGGAATATACAGGCAATATAGGTAAGCCTACAGCCTATACACAAATCCGAATCGTTGATGACAGCGGGGCTGATATTACAGAAATTGACAAACCGGGAGAACTCTGGATTAAAGGTCCCCAGGTTTCAAAGGGGTACTGGAACCGCGAATCAGATAATGAACAGTGCTTTACTGACGGATGGTTTCATTCAGGAGATATAGGCGTCTGGAAGGAAGGCGGTTTCATACGGCTTGTTGATCGCAAAAAGGATATGATTCTTGTTTCAGGATTTAATGTTTATCCTAATGAAATAGAAGAGGTGGTGACTACTCATATGAAGGTGGTCGAAGCAGCAGCCATCGGAGTAAGCGACAGAGGCAGCGGTGAGCGAGTGAAGGTTTTTGCCGTCAGATCAGATTCTTCGCTGACTGCGGAGGAGCTGATTAATTACTGCTATCAGTATCTTGCGCATTATAAGGTTCCGAAATATGTAGAATTTGTCGATTCTCTTCCCAAGTCCAATGTGGGCAAGATCCTGAGGGCTAAACTGAGGGAAAGGGAGAAGAGCAGGAAAGCTGATAATTTAAATGGAGAATAAATATAGCGTATGAATGTGGATGTTCCTACATGTTATGTAGACTGTTCCGATAAGCTTCCGGAAGTTTTAAAGATTCTGAAGGAAAGGGATTTTCTGGCTGTTGATACAGAGTTTGTAAAGATAGACACCCTGTATCCTCTCCCGGCACTGGTGCAACTTTACGACGGTGAGAGCTTTTATCTTGTTGATGTTGTTACTCTCAGCAGCGAGGATAGAAATACATTCTGGAGTGCTTTTATATCATCCGACGCTGTATTTGTTTTCTTTTCGATGCATGAGGATCTTGATTTAATTTACTATTGCTCCGGATCTGTTCCTAAAAAAATCGAAGATCTTCAGGTCATGCTCTCGTTTATCGGTCTTTCAAAGAGGGCCGGTCTTGCTGATACTGTTGAAAGATATATTGGAACTGAACTTATTAAGGATCAGACGCTCAGTACATGGATGAACAGACCTCTAACTGATGAGCAGATCAGGTATGCCGCAATGGATGTGTATTACCTTTTGGATATATTCAGGATAATGAAGGATGAACTGACTGCAAAAGGAAATTTTGAATTATACAGGCAGGAAATGAATTATATGATCAGGAGTTTCTTTTGTCCGTATGATCCGAAAACGGAATATCTTAAGTATGCTAAGGGTGATCTGACGACTGTTCAAATGGCAAGACTGAAGGAGCTTGTTGCGTTTCGTCATGATACTGCTGAGAAGTTGAATGTTCCTCTCCAGCAGGTGATCCGCAAGGAAATTTTGCTTAATTTATGTAAAAACAGAGTACGAGAGCCGAACGGACTGAGCAAAGCTGGGATGGCCTGGCCTGCGATTAAAAGATACGGTGCACAGGTAATCAAGATCCTGAATAACTCTCATATAGACACATCAGAAATTATAACGGTGCCGGTTGTAATTGCTCCTTTATATCAGCAGATCAGTGAACAGTTCAAGGAGGCTGAAAATAATTTCTGTGTCAGCAGGGGTATTCAGGAGCATGAGCTGGCATCAAAGAAAAATCGTACGGAACTTTTTACCTGGCTTTCATGCAGCGACAAGAAAAATTTTTACACTCCGGCTATTTTGAATTCACCCTGGCGTATGAATCTGCTTTACGATATTATGAAGACCTATAGGGATCAGATAAGTCCTGAGGATCTTAAACTCATCGCCTCATATGCAGGAATAAGCGAAGATGGCGAGAGTATGGTGTAGAGTTGCGGATCCATTTTGCTGAAAATTTTCATGATGCCAGAAGAGATAAGAATAAGTCAGGATCCGGATGCTGAATTCAGCGGCGATGGAGATCAAAAGCACAGTGACGGCGATGCAGTTATGTCGGAGACGGCCGGTTCCGGTTCAGTTGAAAATTGTTCAATGCCGGCTGATGAGACAGCTGTGGTGAACTCTGATGATTCAGGGGCGTCAGCAGACGAAGAAACTGCTGAGTGCGGATCTGGTAAAGAGTGCAGCAGTTCCGGAGGAGAACAGTCTGGCAGTATTGATAGGGTATCAGATGATAATTCTCTGGTTCCTGCAGAAACCGCAGCCGGCAATGGTGAAGGTACGGAAATTTCGTCATCCTGTCAGGTTTCTGTTAGAGCCGAAGCAGCAGTTTCCGGTGACTGTGTCAAAGCTGTCGCCACCCGCGGAGAACAAGGCTTAAAGAAATTTGATCCTGCAGATGCTTACTCCGGCAGGTCTGAGACGGTTGAATATCCTGTGGAGGCCGTCAGAGGAGCCCGCAGGAATATTTTGTCCTTGAAGCTTAATCTTTATGCTTTTATGGTGGTGTGCATTATTCTTGCCGCCGGATTTGTTTTCCTTGTTCTTTTTTCGGTTCAGTTTCTGTCTAATCTTTACAATTTTGCACTGGAAATGGTTTCTGATGCTGTTGCTTCGCTTAAGGATTTCTTTGCACTTGAAGATTACACCGCTGAGAGCGTCAAGAAGTTAGCTTCAAAATACGGTGACTATTTTCTGGAAATGAGGAATACAGGCAGACGGATTGTATTTGGCATAAGTCTTCTGCTGAGTATTCCAGCCGTGATTGTGGGAGGTTTTTCTCTCTCCTGTGCAATTGCAGCTAAAAAATGCTCAGATACATTTCTTTCTGCCGGATGTCTGGAACATTCATCGATGTCCATGAGGATCAGACTGGCAGCACTCGTTAATGCTCTGTCGTGCGCCTGTGTAACTCTGTCTCTGCTGTCTTCATGGAGTTCCCTGCTTTTCCTGTTTACTTTCAACGTATCTTCAGTAATTACTGCAGCCCTGATAATCAGATATTTTTCTGTATTTGCAGCAATGAGAGACATCGTTTCTTCGAGAAGAGTTGACGGTCCCTACTACCTGCTGATGGCGATTTTTCTGACAGTGATTATTCTTGGACTTATTTTGACGGATCTGACTTTAGTTCCGCTTTTGTTTGTTGTTCCGTTCTGATATGTGAATTTCTGCTTGTGATTTCAGATCAATTTTTTTCACACACCGGCATTTGAAGCAGGACCTTTAAAATTGATTGTCCCATAGTGTGATATTCAGGGCAGCGGCAGACTTGTCCGCCCGGTACTAGATAATCTGCACTTTGAATTTTGTGTCATGAAGATTGGCAGAAGGTCGCTGATCCTGATTTTACATCCCTGATGTTATGTTTAACCTTCCTCAAAAAGCATATTTTGACGTATGAGCTAAATCATCAATCCGGCAGCAAGCTGTATGCATAGTAAAATTCTAATTTGCACAAGGGGCAGAAACCTCATGCAGCATTAGGGGTGAAGCTTTAAAATTTTATCTGATCCTGCCGTAAAACCACGTGGATATAAGGTATAAAATTAGGTGCTGACAGAAATAGACTTATACTTTTTTAAATGACGGCAGATAGCCGCGGATCCTGTAGAGCAAACCGTATTGCCGTTCAGCAGCAGGGAGCAGCCGGAGTTGTAATCCGGTCGCTCCCTGCTGCTGAATAGTTCTGTTTAATTTAAATTATGCCGCCTGTCTGCTTAATTTCATCTGTTTTCTTGTTTTTACTACTGATATGAATGCCAGTACAATCAGAACAAGAGTAAGCAGCAGAAGAAGAGCACATATAAATACCAGAATACCGGATGTCTTCGGATTAAGCATCATGCTTCCAAGACCCCAGCAGCTCATCACTGTCATAAAAATCATCGGAATGAAAGCGATGTATGAATGACTCTTTTTCTTAAGCAGATAAAGAGATATGCCGAGAAGCGTAAGAGCGGCCAGAAGCTGGTTCGATGCACCGAATACCGGCCAAATTGCTCCCGCCTGTCCGGATGCACACAGGAACACAGCCAGGATCACGATGGTAACAGACGCAACGTAGGAATTGCCCAGGAATGCTCTTATTCCAGAAGGCTTTTTCCCGGTATTTGCACTGGTCTGTTCGGAATGACCGCTCAGAATTTCCTGCCATACAAACCTTCCAAGTCTTGTCGCTGTATCAAGGGTTGTCATCATGAATGCGGCAAGTACAAGAGAAATAAACGGCTCTATTGTGGCTGTTGAAAGTCCAAGTGATGATGAGAAATTTGCTATACCTTTTGCGAAAGCAAGCTGCGGCTTTGACACAGCGGTTGTAAAATCGGTGCCGCTCAGATATATCACAGTGATGAGAGAGATAACCCCAAGGACTCCTTCAAGAAGCATTCCTCCGTATCCGATAAGACGGATGTTGCCTTCATTGGCAACCTGCTTTGACGTGGTGCCGGAAGCTACAAGAGAATGGAATCCGGAGCAGGCGCCGCAGGCAATGACAATAAAGAGCGTCGGAATTACATTCTTCTCCATGCCGGATGGCAGATGCACTGTAAGTCCGTAATAACCGTCCTGTGCAATTTCAGGGTTGTAGAACAGTATTCCGAGAAATCCCAGAATCAGCATTGCATAGAGGAGAAATGAATTAAGAAAGTCACGCGGCTGAAGAAGCCACTGTACTGGAGTAACGGATGCTATAAACACGTATATGCCCAGAACCGTCAGCCATATTAATCTGCACTGCTCGTGATCAAGTGCAATTCCAAGATGTGATCCGATGACGCTTAAATCCGCCGGAAACATAATTCCAATGTATACGGTGAAGAAGGTCAGAGGAACAAAGATAAGAGATGCCGTGAGAACACTCAGAATGCCTCTGTTTACGAAAAAGCCGTAGATTGGCGCGAGGAGAATAAAAATGAGTGAAGCAGTGGCGGCGGAAGGCGTTGCTATGAAAATCTCGGCTATCATAAGACCGAACATGGCAACCACCAGCACCAGAGCCGACCAGCAGAATATGGAGAATATTATTCTTCCTGTATATCCTAAAAGTTTTTCGATTACGTATGAAATGGATTTTCCTTCATTGCGCACGGAAAGAAAGAGTGCTGCAAAATCATGAAGTCCACCTATGAAAATGCAGCCGACGAAAATCCACAGCAGTGCAGGGATCCATCCGAGTTCGGCGGCAAATATAGGACCTAAAATCGGACCGGCGCCGGCGATTGATGCGAAGTGGTGACCGAAAAGCACGGCCGGGCGGGTCGGAGCATAGTCGATACCGTCCTTCATGGTCTGTGCGGGGGTCGGTCTGGTCGTATCTATGCCGAATACCTTTGTCAGAAATTTTCCGTACAGAAAATAGAAACCCGTGAAATAAACAATCGTAATGAGAAGAAGAAGGCTGCCGCTCATATGTGCTGTCCGAATTATGAAAAAACAAAAAAGTGAAATAAATCACAAAACATATTTATTATAACGCTGTCAAATGGAAAACAGAAAATTTTTTATAATCCTGCCTGTGTTTTTTTGCCGTTTCTTTTTAAATTTGATGCTATCTCAAATTTTGAGTGTACCCGTGATCTTTTGTAAAAATTGACCATTTGATATAATACGGTCGCGGTGTGTATCGAAGTTTTACTGCACGATTAAAGCATTATTAAATGCCATATGCCGTAATTAATTTTTTTCCGGGGGGTAATATGTCAGGTAATGAAATAAGAAGTCAGACTCTTCCTTTTACCTGCCTTTTTTTAAAGGATTCCAGCCTAGGTGCTATTGAGCAGATACTGCTAGAAAAAACGACAGCCTACAAAAGTTATTTTTACAATTCGCCTCTGATAATTAATATAGAGAGTGTTGATGATATTCCAGAGATCTCGGAAATAAAAAAACTGACAGACAAATACAATTTTATCCTTGTCGGTTTTTCCGGAGTTTCAAGGAATGATATTAAGATAAGAATTTTCAATGCCGGTTTTCCTGTGTTTAACGCTCTGGGTGCCAGGGACATACCTCAGCCGCAGAATTCTCAGACTGCACCTGAATCGCAGACCAAGGTTGAAACAAAGATTGTGACCAAGATTGTTACAGAATCGACCCGCGGCGACACTAAGGTGATTGTCGGCAATGTGAGATCCGGCAGCGAAATAAAAGCTGACGGCGCGTCTCTTATTGTCAAAGGCGATGTCAGCAACGGTGCAAAGGTTTTTGCTGATTATGATGTTATAATTCTCGGGGCGCTCAGAGGCCGCGCGGTGGCCGGGGCACGCGGAAATGTGAATGCGAATATTATATGCAACAAGTATGATCCCGAATTAATATCCATTGCCGGAGTTTTCAAGACCGGTGATTCGATAGATGAGACTTATCATAATGCTCCGGTGCATATTTATCTTGAGAATGACGTTTTTAAATTTGATTTGCTTGGTAAAAAGGAATAGTAGTTTATGTCACGCGTAATTGTTGTTACTTCTGGTAAGGGCGGTGTTGGTAAGACAACTACAAGCGCTGCGATTTCAACCGGTCTTGCTCAGAAGGGGTACAAAACCGTGGTAATCGATTTTGATGTAGGTCTGCGCAATCTTGATCTGGTTCTCGGGTGCGAGCGAAGAGTTGTTTATGATTTTGTTCAGGTGATTCAGGGTGATGCCACGCTGAATCAGGCTCTTATTCAGGATAAGCATGTGTCAAACGGCAATTTGTACATTCTTGCAGCATCTCAGACCAAGGATAAGGATGCTCTGGTCAAGGAAGGGGTTCGCAGGGTTATAAACGAACTCAAGGAGATGGGCTTTGAATATATTATCTGTGATTCTCCGGCAGGTATTGAGCAGGGGGCTCTCATGGCACTGTATTTTGCTGATGAGGCCATAGTTGTTACCAATCCTGAAATTTCATCAATTCGGGATTCCGACAGAATTCTCGGAATCCTTTCCGCAAAATCTGAACGTGCGGAGAAGCATGAGGAACCGATCAAGGAGCATTTGCTTGTAACGAGATATGATCCGGACAGGGTTGAGTCGAAGCAGATGCTTTCATATCAGGATGTTTTTGAAGTTCTGAGAGTGCCGGTACTGGGTGTTATTCCAGAGTCAAAGGATGTTATTGAAGCATCTAACAACGGTGTGTCCGTGATCCTTTATCCGGAGAGCAGGGCCGGACTGGCATATGCCGATACGGTTGAACGTCTGATTGGAACAGATCTTCCTTTGAGGTTTACATCAGTTGAGAAAAAGCAGGGTATTTTCTCCCGCCTTTTCTCTAAGAATAAGGGATAGAAGTAATGTCGATTTTTGATTTTATGCGTCGTCGCAAGCCCGAGGTATCTTCCGCGGAGACAGCAAAGCAGCGTCTGCTTGAGGTTTGCATATCTCATACGGGAATGGATGGAAATGATCCTAATGAACTTATTCAGAAGATAAAGGTTGCTGTTCTCAAGATTCTCAATGAGCATTATCAGGCTAATATCGATATCGGCAACGTCTGTACAAATCTGAAGAAAGAGAATGATACCAGCTATATAGATCTGCAGGTTAATCTTCCTGATGAGGAAGAGATGGAAAAGGGTAAGAAGTAGACCTTTTTCAGTTTTCTTTGATTTGAGACAATAGCATCGCAGGTGTTCTATTGTCTTTTTTTTTGAAAAAATGATTAGATCCGGTTTCTATTAATTAAGGCTTTTTATGATATGCAGTGTGTACCGCAGTGTTTTAAGAGAAGGATTATATCTGTATGTCGCTTCAGATTTTTCCCTGGATCTTATTCCTGCAGAGCTTAGAAAAAGGCTCGGCAGCGTAAAGCTTGTTATGCATCTGGATTTGTCAGCTGTTAAAAATCTGGTTCAGACAGATCCTCGCGAACTGCAGAGTGCGCTTGAGAAAAACGGTTACCTTCTTTGCATAAGAGATCCGAAAGCTTTGGAGGAAACAATTGCTGAAGCGGTGAAAAATCTGCATTCTTAATCAGACAGATAGCGGAGTTTTCTGTTCTGCTTTACGCCGGAGTCTGCGGCTCTGATTTTGTTGAAGGTTAGATTTGAGGTTGCAATGGGTAAAACAGTCAAGGTCAATTTTCGTATTGATGAAGATTTGAAAAAGCAGGTAGACGAGCTGGGTAAAAAACTTCATATGAGTTTTTCAGCACTTATGAATGTGTATGCTGCACAGCTGGTGCGGGAGCAGAGGATCCCGTTTGAAATTTCAGCTGTTCCGCCTGAGACAGCCGAAAAGAATTCAAATGCGGCGGCGGAAACAGCCCCCTTCGATGACGAGATTATTGCTGACGGTGTGACAGCCGAACAGATGAAAAATTGGCTTAAAAAATAGTTAAACTGTGCTGTTAAGGGAACTTTTACTACTTTTTAAACTCACAGTTTTGTCGGAACCGGCAGTTGTTCGTTCCCTCAATTTGAAGAGAAATGCTGATGAAAAAACTAATAGTTTTAATACTGATTATAGCGGCAGGTGCGGGAATATATATTCATTTTCTCAAACCGGCTCCTGATTTGAGTCGAAGGTTCATGACCTATGAGGTCGTGCGCGGCGATATAGTATCCGGGGTTGAAGCCACCGGAACACTTGAAGGTTCGAAGCAGGTAAGCGTGGGTGCCCAGGTATCAGGCCAGCTTCAGAGACTGTATGTTGATACGGGAGACGAAGTGAAGGCCGGAATGCTTCTCGCCCAGATAGACTCCCGTACCCAGGAGAACAGTCTCAAGGATGCCCAGGCCGCACTTAATACATACCAGGCTCAGCTTGTTGCGGCCAGGGCTGAACTTAAGCGGGCGCAGCTTGATTTTAAGCGTCAGGAGAGACTGGTAAAGGGAGATGCTGGTGCAAGGGCTGATTATGAAACTGCAGAGGCAAAGCTGGAGTCGGCCAGGGCACAGGTTGCTGTTGTAGAGCAGCAGATCAAGCAGGCCGCAATCAAGGTCGATACAGCTAAAATCAATGTGGGATACACTCAGATTTCAGCTCCTATCGACGGCGTTGTGATAGCTGTGGTTACGGATGAAGGTCAGACTGTGGTATCCAATCAGACAGCTTCAACGATTTTAAAGCTTGCCACAATGGATACCATGACAGTAAAGGCGGAAATCAGCGAGGCTGATGTAGTCAAGGTAAAACCGGGTATGAAGGTCAACTTCACAATTCTCGGACAGCCTTACCGCACTTTTTCCAGCACGCTTAAAAAAGTAGATCCGGCGCCTTCTTCGGCGGCTTCGTCTACAACCGCATCGGGTTCCACCTCCAATTCTGCAATCTATTACAATGCCGAGTTTGATATAGAAAATCCTGACAGGGTGCTCAGGGTCTCCATGACTGCTGAATGCAAGATTATTCTTGAAGAGCGCAGAAATGTTCTGCTGATCCCGATAGCATCCTTGAGAGGCTCCGAGGGTGAAAACAAATACCGAATTTCCGTGCTGAAAAATAATCATCCGGAGACGGTGGTTGTAGAAACAGGAATGCGTGATCAGTCAAACATAGAGGTGATTGCAGGTCTTGCGGAGCATGACAGGGTTATCCTGGGTGATGATATAGAAACTGCAGAAAGCGCAGCCATGGCAAATGAGAAGAACAAACGCCGCAGAGGTCCGCCACGTCTATGACAAATCAAGAAGAAAAACCCCTCCTTTCTCTTAAGGGGGTGAAAAGGATCTACACTTCTGGTGATCAGAAGATAGAGGTGCTCCACGGTATTGATCTTGAGATCCATAAGGGTGAACTTGTAGCCATTATCGGTGCATCGGGATCGGGCAAGTCAACGCTGATGAATATAATAGGATGTCTTGACAAGCCATCTGAGGGAGAATATCTGATTGACGGTGTATCGATCAAAACCCTTCATTCAGATGATCTGGCTGCTCTTAGACGAAATTATTTCGGGTTTATCTTTCAGCGATATCATCTTCTGTCTCATCTGACTGCGTCGGGAAATGTCGAGATACCGGCAATTTACGCCGGTATGGGCAGCGGTGCCCGTGAAACCAGCGCCAAAGCTCTGCTTGAGCGCCTGGGACTTGGTGACAAGACAGATCACAAACCTAGTCAGCTTTCTGGCGGACAGCAGCAGAGAGTGTCTATTGCAAGAGCGCTGATTAATGGCGGTCAGGTCATCCTTGCCGATGAACCAACGGGTGCGCTTGATACCAAGAGCGGCCGAGAGGTTATCAGAATTTTAAAGGAGCTTAATGCTTCAGGGCATACTGTTATTATTGTTACCCATGATCCAGGCATAGCTTCACATGCGGGAAGAATTATTGAAATCAGAGACGGCAACATTATTGACGACAGGATCAATGACAATATGACTGATCCGCTGTCTGCCGAGGATGCTGATTCCTGCGAGAAGGACGAGAGTCCGGATTTGTCTCTTTCGGCATTCGCCGCCTTTACTGCTGCAATTTCGCGTTTCAGAGAGGCTTTCAAAATGGCCTGGATCGCCATGATTTCCCACCGGATGCGCACGCTGCTTACCATGCTGGGCATCATAATCGGTATCATGGCGGTCGTGTCGGTGGTGGCTCTTGGAAAGGGCGCGTCTAAAAAGGTTACTGACAACATCAGTGCTATGGGTACGAACACCATAAGTATATATCCTGGCAAGGACTGGGGCGATGTCAGGGCAAACCGTATACAGTCACTGTCGGTTTATGATCTTGAGGCGCTGCGTAATGAAATTTATGTCGACAGCGTTACACCTTCAGTGAATTCAAATGTTGTTATTTATTATAAATCCATGGAGGCCAGCGGTCAGATTAACGGTGTCAGTGATCAGTATCATCAGGTCAAGGGTATAAAGATGGCTGCCGGACATTTTATTAATCGTGATCATGTGAAGGAACTGGCTCAGGTCGCCGTAATTGATGACAATACAAGAAAGAAATTTTTCCCGCGGGAAAATCCTCTGGGAAAAATTATTATTCTTGGCAAACTGCCGTGTATTGTGATCGGAGTAACGGCAAAGGAGGATTCCCCCTTCGGCAATCCTGATGCTCTGAAGGTGTATATTCCGTATACTTCTGCCATTTACCGTGTAACCGGAAATAATCATTTGAGTTCCATAGTGGTCAGAGTCAAGGACGGCTGGTCAAATGCCGTGGCAGAGCAGCAGATTACAAATTTCCTTACCATCAGACATAACACCAAGGATATTTTTACAAGCAGTTCGGACACAATTCTTAAAACAATACAGGAGACTACCGGAACGATGACGCTCCTTGTGTCCTGTATTGCGGTTATATCTCTGGTTGTGGGCGGCATCGGTGTAATGAATATCATGCTTGTTTCAGTTACTGAAAGAACCAAGGAGATTGGAATCCGTATGGCTGTGGGGGCCAGAAAATCTGATATTCTCCAGCAGTTTCTTATCGAAGCCGTTCTGGTGTGTATTATCGGCGGAGTTCTCGGAATACTGTTCTCCTATATGATAAGCATGGTCTTTTCGTACTTTGTTCAGTCCATGTCTATGGTATTTTCAGTATTTTCCATTGTGGCTGCTGTTTTATGTTCGACTATGATTGGTGTAATTTTCGGTTATCTGCCGGCTAAGAATGCCGCAAAGCTGGATCCTATTGTAGCGCTGGCTCGAGAGTAGTATGACAAGAAAAATAAATATGAAAGTTTCGGCTTTTATTGCTGCCTGCATGGTTATCCTGTCGGGTTGTGACATTATGCGGAGTGAATACCACAGAACCGATGCTGTCAGTATCAGATCGTCATGGGGGGAGAATGCAACCTTCAGTTCGGTTATGCGCGATCCTCAGGGTGCCTGGTGGCGTGATTTTGATGATCCTGTTCTTTCATCGCTTATAGAAAAGGGGTTTGATACTGCCTCGGAGCTTAAGGTTGCCGCGGCAACACTCCAGATTATGGCTCTGCGTGCTGATGTGGCAGATCTTAATCTGCTTCCTACTCCTTCAGCACATCTTAATTCATCGCAGAAGTGGAATCATAACGGCAGCAAGTCCCGTTCATCCTCCGCTTCTTTCGGTATTTCCTATGAGATTGATCTCTTCGGCCGTCTGAAGGCGGAACGCGATGTAAGTCGTTTTGCATATGAGGCTTCACTTGAGGACTATTCCTCTGTAAAGCTTTCCCTCAGTTCACAGATAGCTTCGGCATACTGGAGGCTCGCATACTTCAATGATGCTTTAAGGAGTGAGGAGGAGAATGTACGGGAGTATGAAACTCTGATCAAACTTGCTGAGCTCAGGTTTAAAGAGGGGGCCATATCCTTGTATGATCTCAACCGTACCAAGGCTCAGTGTCTTTCTTCGAAAAACAGCGTTGCCACCTACCGCACGGAAATAGTTTCCGCAAAGGATACTCTCATGCTGCTTCTTTCTGTTGATGATGAGAAGGATCTCGGTTTTGATACTGCAGAGCTTACGCTTAAGGGCAAGATGATCCCTGAAATTGTACCGGGTATTCCCGCTGATATTCTTGAAAACCGTCCTGATTTGAAATCTGCGGAAAATGATCTCAAATCCAAGCTTGCCGACTATGATGTAAGCACTCTCAGTTTCTTCCCTGAACTGACTCTGACCGGAACTTTGGGGACAGGCTCCAACGCTCTGTTTAAGTTTTTTGAGGATCCCGCATTCACACTTGCCGGTGCTCTCACGGCTCCGTTTTTTAATTACGAGAGGCTCACTCTTAACCGTAATGTTTCGAAAGTTACCTATGAGAAGGCTGTATACCAGTTTGAAAATACTTTGCGCAAGGCCATCTTCGAGGTGGGAGAACTTCTTGTTCAGCTGGATGCCGGCAGACAGAGAATTAAAAACACCTCTGAAGCCCTGTCGCTGGCGGAGATTAACGATCGGCATTACCGCTTGAGGTATGATTCCGGAAAAATGTCCTATGGTGATTTTCTTGATAACCGGCGTGCCCTCAGGGCTGCAACTCTTGAAAATCTTAAGGAGATTAGAACCCAGCTTGAGATTACGGCGTCTCTCTACAAGGCGCTTGGAGGAGCTCAGAAATGATACTTGAGCGGATAGTGGTCAGGGGATATTTCGGTATACGTAATCTGGATATACGTCTCGACAGGATTAATGCCCTGATCGGTGAAAACGGATGGGGCAAGAGTTCGCTCTTCAATCTTCTCGGAAGAGTGTTCGGTGACGGCACCATACCGTGCCGCTTCCGTGCAGAGGATTTTTTCATTGATGAGGAGACGGGAGAGAGTCTGTCTCATATGGATGTGAAATTCATATTCAGAGAGCGGAAGGCCGGACAGGTTGATCACTCTTACGCTCTTAAATGTGTCAGCCGTTTTTTTCAGAATTCAGGTGATGAATTTAAACGCATCTACTATAACATAGTCGCCTTTCGTAAAGGAAACCGTGCATTTACCAGACATTATTTCTGCAATCAGCTCGGTCAGCCTATCCGGACCACGCGCCGAGATATTATACGGTTTGTAACAATGAATCCGGTTTTCCGTATCAGAGACAGCCGAATGGATCGCGGAACCGGACCTGTTATATACAGCAATCAGTGGGAAAAGAAGATTTCGGCTCTTGCTGAAAAACTGAAGAATCAGGATAAGGAACTTAACGGTGTGGACAGGGAGTCCGTTGATGAGGGACTGGAGGCGCTGAGTTTTATTATCGGATCCTATGTTCCCGATTTTCGCGAGACAAGATCCATGCGTTACCGTTCGGCTAGAGAAATCGCGTCCCGTCCGCTGTCACTTGCCGGCATGGGTACGCTGCAGAGCCTTTTTGAATCAACCACAAGAACTATGAAGCTGATTATGGTTGTTTTTCAGGATGCCCTGATGCGTGCGAGAGGAAGCAGGAAACTTCCGAAGGTTTGCTTTCCTATTCTCATAATGTCAGATCTTGAAAGTCGTCTTCATCCTTCTTATCTGATGATGTTCATGTCCATACTTGATCATATTGGTTTTCAGAAGCTGTTCTCAACCAATTCCGGTGATCTTCTTTCATGTCTTGGACTGTCAGATATACGGCGGATGGTAAGAAACAATCATGGTGATGTTACATGCTACAATCTTAATGAAAAGATGTTTTCAACTGATGACTTAAGACGCATTGCATCCCATGTGCGACTTACGCGTCCTATGTCCTTGTATGCCAGGGTCTGGCTGCTGGTTGAGGGTGAGACTGAAATCTGGCTTATGATCCAGCTTGCAGCAATTGCTGGGTACAATCTCCAGGCAGAAGGCATCCGAGTTATTGAATTTGCTCAGTGCGGAGCAAATCCGCTTATCAATTTTGCCAAGCAGTTCGGAATCAGCTGGCATCTTCTTTGCGACGGTGATGAAGCCGGTGTTAAGTACGCTTCAATTGCATCAGGACTGCTGAAAAAGGATCAGCAGTCTTCTCATCATATAACAAGACTTCCAGATTTGGATATTGAGCATTTTTTATTTCATAACGGTTTTGAATCCGTCTATCGTAAAGAGTCCGGCTATGGTGATATACAGAATGTTACGGTAAACAAGATTATCGAAAGGGCAATACATCGCAGAAGCAAGCCGGGACTTGCCATCAATATTGTGGAGCGTGCCGACAGACTTGGGGTTGAAGGTATTCCTGAACTTTTAAGAAATATGTTCAGAACTCTTTTTGAATTGTCCCTTGACAGCAGTATTTGAGCAATAGTTGCAAGAGTTTTTCTGGAATAGATGCTAGGAATATGTCCACAAATAAAAAAAAGAACGGACAGATCCAGTTTTGTATCCATCCGCTTCTTTTTTCATTGCACAGTATGTGTCTGCAGTTATCTGAGAATTGCACTCAAAGTGTCACCAGACTTGTTGATGGCGCTTGCCGCACCCTGTGTATAGGATGAAACCTTTGACATCATATCCTGGATTAACAGCATCTCCTGCTGAACATCTGATCCGATGGTTTCCTGCATATTCTGAAGAGAGGTTATGGTCAGATTCAGATCTGCAACCTTGATCTTCAACCCCTTCATAATATTATCCATCAGTTCCTGCACATCATCAGTGCTGACTGTTTTCCATCCTATATTGTTTACACCGAAGAGATCTCTTGTTGAGATATTTGTATAATTCGGGTAGTGTTTTGTATTGAAATTTATATCGGAATTTCTCAGCATATTCCGGATTCCTTTGATATCATTGATCTCGGCAACTTCAACACCACCGTTGACAGCAGAATCCTTGGCTGCCTTAAGGTTTTTCAATGCACTGAGTTCTGCATCACCGATAGGCACCTTTATGCCAAGGTCATTGCAGGTTTTAATAATCTGCTCAAAATTCTGTATTTTCTCGCCTGTGACAGTATCGTCTTCCTTCAGTCCTGACATTGCATTTCTCAAAGAAACCACAGCCTCTGTTATTTCTTTTGATCTTGCCTGATTTTCCTTGATTCCGTTAATCTTTTCTCTTGCCAGCTCCTTGTTGGATGCCGCCAGTTCATTCTGCAGGGAAGCGAAAACCAACTGAATATCAGTGGCATTGTTAAGGGATGAACTGAAGGTTCTTTTAAATGTGGTTTCCTGGATTTCTGGGTTTTGGATATTAAGGTTATTTTGAATTTCCATTGCTGAACTCCTTTATTTTTCGAAAATTTCTGTTCGGTTAACGTTGCCGGAGAATGAAAAGTTACATCTTAAGAAAAAAATATTTGTCTCTGCTATGTTTTTGCCGATAAATCCTGAGCATTCAACCTTTGCAGGATGAGCTGCCAAGCTTTCTCATCATTGTTTTCCTTTTCTCTTTTTTATTTCTTTAGGAACTGCGTTGTCCCGGTGTAGTGTGATACCTTTCTATTATCAGATAAAAAAAATCCTTGCTGAGATGATACTGTATTTTTATATATGTTAGAATCCGATTGTGTTGCTAGTGTGATCGGATCCGTGATCATGCGCGTCGGCAGTGTTTGCATATCTGAATATTTGCAATATGCAGGTTGGATATTAGTTGCTCAAAGAGTTTTTTTTGCTGTAACCGTTTCTGTGCTGATTCGTTTTCACAGAAAGAGTTAGATATTAAGAGGTATATGTCATGTTGAATGTTAACAACAGTATTGATAGTATGCAGCAGCTTAACGGGCAGATGGGTCTGAATGGTGATGCAGCAAATTTAAGAACACAGGGGCAGATAAACGGAATGTCTTTTCAGCTGGATCAAGATCCGGTTGCGGCGGTTCAGGATGCTGCCGAGGAGGCGACATTCGGCGTAGATAATTCCAAAAAGCAGAAACTGGCTGCTCGTCGCCAAAAGCAGAATGTATCTGTTCTTACGGTTGAGAAGGCAATGGCATTTGCCGAGCTTGTAGCCAAATTTCACAATGCTGACTTTGAGGCAAGGAAACGGATCACTGACAATTATCGCAGTTCAAGGGTGAGAGATCATCACAGACTTCTTACAGATCTGAGAAATTTAGGCGGTCAGCCGGCTTCTAATTATGCCCATCTTATGAAGGCAGCCCAGGAAGAGACAAATCCGGAATTCAAACAGTTTCTGCGTGAATCCGCAGATATGCTGTACAGAGAGAAATCAAGTGAAATTCAGGCCGCTCTCAATGCTATTGAGGTAGCTACCGCAAGTGATCTGGGAGACAGCGTTAAACTTTCTGAAAGTTACGCAGAAATCTCAAATAATTGCAACGAACCTGAGAAAATGATTGAATATATCGAGAAGCAGTTCGGTCCGGATCGGGTTGATGAGGGTATTGAATTCATGCTTAAGTCGCTTGGTGCTGATATGTCAAGTCAGGTTTCTTCAAACGAGCAGGTTGTACTTGAGTTTGTAGGCAAGAATCTGAGTTATGCCAGAAGTCTCAACAGCGGCAAGTCGATAGTCGGTAACTTTGTAAAAAGACTTTCTTCAGCACACGGTATTAATGTTAACATCAGTCCTGCAAAGATTCTTACCGGTCTGCTCAATATATCAAAACAGCGTTTTATAACTCCTGCTTCCATACGGGATTTGTACAGCAGTGTATCGAAGCAGAAACCGGATACCGAGGTTCTTATTGCCCAGGATTTTTTGACCTGCTGTAGAAATCTCGGTTCAGAACTTTTTGACAGTGACGAGGTAAGACTGCGTGTAATTCAGTCTGTTGAGCAGTTTGTCAACGGTCTGGTAGATGCAGAGGATGAATGGCTTGAGGCGGGTGGAAACTGATAATGATAAGTGAAGAGGTACAGAAGTTTGCGTCACGTATGGGTGTTGATATACGTGAGTTTGATATAGATCATCCTGTAAGTTTCAGGGTTGACGGTGACTTGATGTTTTCTCTAGAATACAGAAAATCTGAAGAACTTCAGAATGAGGATCTGTCTGTATCTGTTCCTCTTGACTGCATCCTTTCCTTAAGGGTTCCTGTTGCAGAATATGAGAATAAAGAATTCGTAAAGTTTCTGAAACGTTCTTCGCATGTTTCAGTGAACCTTGTTCCGTACACGGTTGGAGCATCAAGCAATTATCTTCTGTTGATGACAGATATTCCAGCTTATGCTACTTCTTCTGATATTGAGAACAGTATTCTGCTGTTGAAGCGACAGTATGAGGAGATTTTGAATAATGGCTAGTGATCTTTTTAACGTTGGACTCGGTCTTGATACTCCGTTGCCTCCTCTGGCTGAAGAGCATCTTCCGGTCGCCAGTAATATTGTTCATGGCATTTCGCAGGATGTAAAAGTTGAGGAGTTGTATGCGAAGGATGCTTTTCAGAGTCGTGTATCTGAACCTTTCGACTTTGAACCGCAGAACAGAGAACTTCTTCAGCCTTTTAAACTTCAGCAGAGCCTTGATAAACTTTCTGATAAGTTAAAGAATGTTAATGATTCTGATATATCTGATTTTCTCAGAAATGACGTGACTCAGCTTCTTAACAACAATGATCTCCTGAGAATGTACTGCAGCTTGATGCTTAATTAATTGATGAACCCGACAGAACAACTTAATTCTTCAGATATAGAAACGCTTAAGATCCTGGCCTTTTTTTATTTCAAGGTTAATCTGTTTGACAGCTGCTCCAGGACTGTGAAGGTTATGCTCAAATATGATAATAAGAATGTTTGGGCAAAGGGAATGCTTGTAAGGTGCAGTGATAAACTTTCAGACTATAAGCAGGTTGTGACTCAAACCGAAGATATGTCTTTTTTTGATTCTGATAAAAATATACAGCGTTCAGTTCTCCTTTTGAGAGCGCGGGCTCTGCTGAAGCTCGGACGTGAGGCTGAGTCGAAACAGCTTGTTAAATTTTTAACTGATAGCGGAAGGAAGGCAATGTGAGTTTTTTTGATCTTGCCAAAAAAGGTTCAACATCCATTGCTTCTCATTCGGATTTTATCCTCGTAGGTCTTATTGTAGCGGTGATCGTTTTAATGATCATTCCGCTGCCGACGCCTATGGTAGATCTGCTCATCAGTATAAATCTGGGTGCTTCGTTTATTATTCTGATGATGACCATGTACGTTCCGAACGTGCTGGCATTTTCTTCATTTCCGACTCTACTGCTTTTTACAACACTGTTCCGTGTCGGTCTGAACATTTCTACAACACGTCTGATACTTCTGCAGGCAGATGCCGGTGAAATTATTTTTACGTTCGGTGAGTTCGCAGTCGGCGGTAATTTCATTGTCGGTGCTGTGGTTTTTATAATTATTTCCATAGTTCAGTTTCTGGTAATAGCAAAGGGTGCCGAGCGTGTTTCCGAAGTCGGTGCCAGATTCTCCCTTGATGCCATGCCTGGAAAACAGATGTCAATTGATGCGGATCTTCGTGCCGGTGCAATTACATCGGATGAAGCTCAACTTAGAAGAAACAGGGTGTCAAAGGAAAGTCAGATGTATGGTGCCATGGACGGTGCCATGAAGTTTGTAAAGGGAGATGCAATTGCAGGACTTCTTGTTGCTGCGGTTAATATTGTAGCGGGAACTATTATCGGTGTTACTCAGAATGGAATTTCTGCAGGTGATGCTCTCCAGCTTTACGGTATTCTGACCATTGGTGACGGACTTGTATCTCAGATCCCTTCGTTGCTGATTGCTATTTCAGCCGGTATTCTTGTCACCCGTTCTGGAGAGGAAAGCAACAATGTAGGAGCGCAGATCGGTAATCAGATATTCGGCCAGCCGCGTGCCATAATGATAGCTGCAGCTCTCGTTTTTCTTTTTGCTCTTGTTCCTGGTTTTCCTAAACCTCAGCTGTTTTCTCTTGCCGTTCTTCTTGCCGGTGTTGGTTATTCTCTTCAATACATTATCGATCATGCCGAGGTTAAGAAGGATCCAAAAGCTGATATCAAATCCACTCTCAAAGCCACAACAGAAAAGGGTCGCAAGGTGGATTATGATCCCAACGCCTCTGAGGAATTCTCTCCGGTTGTACCTTTGATTCTTGATATTTCGCCAAGTCTTTCCAATCTGCTTGATTTTGAGGAACTTAATTTTGAACTGGCCTCGCTCAGACGCGTTCTTTACTTTGATCTTGGAGTTCCTTTCCCGGGGGTTCATCTTCGCGAGAATCAGAATCTTCCTGACAATGAGTATATTCTCAATTTAAATGAAATACCTATTACGCACGGCACTCTGGAAAAGGACTCCGTTCTGGTGCGCGATGATCCTGACAACATCAGAATGCTGGGAATCCCTATAACTGAGGGTATTCCTTTTCTTCCTAAGGAGAAATCCTGGTGGGTAAAGACTCAGTTTACAGATAATCTTCAAACTCTCGGAGTTAACTATCTGACCCATGCCAAGGTTATTTCTCTTCATCTTTCTTTAGTGCTTGTCCGTCACTGTTCGGATTTTGTCGGTCTTCAGGAGGCTAAGTATCTGCTTGATAAGATGGAGGAGCGTGCCCCGGATCTTGTTCATGAGGCGACCAGACTCATGCCGCTGCAGAAGTTTGCGGATTGTTTGAAGCGTCTTGTTCAGGAGCAGATTTCAATTCGTGACCTTAAAAATATCCTTGAGGCTATAATTCAGTGGGCGCCAAAGGAAAAGGATCAGGTTATGCTCTGCGAGTATATCCGTACGCATCTGAAGCGACAGATCAGTTATAAGTACTGTGCTGCCCAGAACTTTCTGCCGGCGATACTCCTTGATCCTAATACCGAAGAGATTATACGAAAGTCAATCCGTCAGACTTCATCAGGCGCTTTTCTTGCTTTGGATCCTGCCAGTAGCAAGGCTATCCTCAGGGAAGTAGGTCGTGCAGTCGAGCGTTGCAGGGGCAAGGTTGTCATCATTGCTTCTATCGATATAAGACGTTATCTTCGTCGTCTCATCGAAGCAGATTTTTATGAAATTCCTGTTCTTGATTATCAGGAACTCACTCCTGAAATATCCGTACAGCCTCTTGATAAGATAAAAATTTGATGAGATAGAGATCGTTTTCGTAAGATTCCTTAGAAACTCCAGTGTTTAAGGAATCCTGCGGATATGTTCTAACAGTATCTGTAGCCGGAAATTTCTTTTATCATCCGCTAATGTATTAGAGGGTGGTTGTCCTAACGAATAGTCAAGTTCCCTTCAGTAAGCATATTCGCTGGAAATTTGCTCAGAAAATAATGTTTGATTTGATATTTTTATCAAAGATATAGCTTTTTTATTCACCTATAATGATTTTTAATGAAAAGAGGGTAACCTCTGAGAAGATGATGCCCTTTTTTCTTTTTATTATGTAACCTACTTTGTTTTAAATCGTTTTGATAACAGTCATAAGGAAAAATCGTATGCCAGAAGTTAATGATGTTTCAAAAATAAGTCAGTTAACAGCTGAGGAAATAGATAAGAATGCAGGTGAATTTATCAAGAAGTATGCTTCTTTGATTGATAGCGGATATACCATTGCAGACTTAATGGGTATAACTGAGGAGCAGATGGAGGCTCTGTACAGCCTGGCTTATCAGAATTATGTGACAAAGAATTATGAAGATGCATTGAAGGTTTTCCGGGTCCTTGTTCTGTACGATCAGACCGAGCAGAAATTTACCATGGGATTAGCTGCTACCTATCAGGAGCTTGGTCAGTATGAAAAGGCTGCAGAGATTTATGCCACGTCGTGTGTGCAATCCGGACTTAAGGATCCTGAACCGATGTACTTTTCCGGAATCTGTCTGCTTAAGGCAGGTAAGAGAAGTGATGCGATAGCTGCATTTAAGAGTCTTGACTCCATGGGTCGAGAAGGAAATGCGAACGATGATAGATTTAAAGCAAAAGGTAAAAATTTGCTTAAGGTTATTGAGACTGTAAAGGAGTTATAAAATGACTGGTGTTAATAATGATTTAAACAGAGTTGGTACTATTTACGATAATACTCAGATCGGAAGTGACTTAAACGTCGGTTCCAAGGTAAGCGGAGGTAACATACCAGAGGCTGTTCTTCAAACTGTTTCGGATTTACTTTCAGAGACTCCTCGTTTAAGAAATCCAAATACGCAGGGTATGTCCAACACTTCGATTATGGGAATGGATGAAGATACCATTATGCAGATGCTCGGTACCGAAAACGCCAACGCAATCAAAAAGACTACAATTGAGTCGATTAAGGCAAAGGCATCGATGCGTAAAAGTCAGAACGAACAGGTCCTTGCAAATCTCCAGGAACAGTATGACAAGATGGAGAAGCAGAGTTTCTGGGATAAACTTGTAAAGGGTCTGAAAATTTTTGCCGCTATAATCGGTGTGGTTGCCGGTGTTGCAGGAGCAGTGTTCAGTGGCGGATCTTCTCTGGCTTTGGCTGCGGCAGTTGTAGGTACTCTCATGGCTTTAGAATCTGGAGTGTCAGCAGCGACAGACGGTAAAGTCGGTCTTGGTGCTGCCTGCACGGCGATTTTTGGTGAGGAACTGGGACCTAAGATTGCAATGGGCATAACTATAGCGGCCGCTTTGTTCTCTCTCGGTGCTGGAATCGGCGGATCCTTAGGAAAGGCCGCTGAAAATGTAACCAAGCTGGCGACAGTTGTTAAGATTTCGACCAATGTAACTTCAGGCGTAACTTCCATAGGATCTGGTGTTGCAGCTATGGGCTCAGCCATGAACAGATATTCCCTTGAGAATTTAAAGGCTGATCAGAAAGAGCTTGAGAAGGTTATGGCTATGATTCAGGCATTGATTGAGCAGGATACCAAGCATCTTGAGCAGGTATTGGATCAGTCTAATGCCATGGTTGAAGGAGTTAAGGAAATCATCCAGGCCGGCGAGGCTGCAACTACAGCTGTTGTAACCGCCTGATTATCTTCCTCAGACATATAACAGATACTTGATATTTTGTGTAAATATGCTGGCAGACAGTTGAAACTGACATGGTGTTGGTTTTACTGCTCTGCCTTGTCTCGTCTGTAATTTTGCACTTGATTTTGTCTCGATTAAGAAACAGTGAGTTACCAGATGTCGCTCTAAAACTCATTGCTTTGGCAATGGGAATATACGGTGGAGGTAGGGGCATTGGACTATCGGGACAGCAATTTTATTTAAAATTGCAAAATACTGCTCATTTATATTTTGCGGATATTAATTTTTTAATTTGTAACCTTGCCTGATTTTAAACGTTTACAGAGCAAAGGATGATTTTTGATTTTTTGGAGACATAATCATGAGTATGATAAATAACGATGTTCGTATCAATGCAGGCTTGGATGTTCAGGACGTAGATCTTCAGAATATTGACAATGCAGGCAAAACAGGTAAGACTAACGGAAATACCGACGTTCCTGAGGCTGGAAAGCAGTCAAGTGGAGATACCGTAAATTTACCGCCTCCTGCAAGAAATTATTCGGCAGAATCCCAGGCTAGCGCTCTTCAGTCTATTAGTGGAGGAATGGCAGAACTTCTTGTACTTCTGTCAAAACTTGCCACTGAGGATAAACAGATTACTCGCGATATGAATATTCAAAAGATTAATAACGTGGCACAGCAGCAGCAGGCTATAGCCGACAAGATTAGATCAACCGCAGGTGAGTCTCTGGCAATGGGTCTTGTAAGCGCCGGTCTTCAGATTGTATCAGGAGCTGTGACACTCGGTTTAAGTGCAGCGGCAGCACGTCAGGAAATGAAGGGTCTCAACCAGCAGCAGGAAGTGCAAACCGATAAGATTAAACTAGACCAGCGTCAGATTGATGCACAGAAATCAGCACTCACCGAAGGTAAGCATTTCGACAAGAGTGAGTTCAGACTGGAAAGAGACCAACTCGAACTGAAGAATATTGATGCTCAGAAACTGAAAACAGAAGGTAATCTTATGAACGCACGGGCACAGGCTTCAGGAACATTTTTAAATGCTTCAAGCAGTGCTGTAAATTCAGGTGCAGATTACAACAGACAGATGGCTGAGGCTGAAAACAAGGAAAAAGAGGCTAGCATTGCAACTCTTCAGTCCACAATGGAGGCCTTGAAATCTCATGCTGAAGTTATGAATGATTTGAGCAACAAGGCTAAGGAGGCTGCGGCAGCCATCTTGAGAGCTGAAACAGATGCCCAGCGAGCAATTCTTTCTTAGTTAACAGTTTGTTACTTTGAAATGATAAGGATCGCAGATATTGCGGTCCTTTTATTTTATAATGAGTGTGCAGATTATTTGAAAAGTGAAATATCTTGTTACCGTATCTAAAGGTATTAATTATTATGATCAGATCGGAAGAAAGAATAAAAGAATTATATAAGGTTGCAGAATGGCAGTTTTCTGATGACGAGTTTTCAGAGGGAAAAGCCTTTAAACCTCACATGATACTGCTTGATACTGATTTGGAAATAGATTTTGTGAGTCTTTCGAACAATGAGTTCGTTGTTTATGTTCCTGTGTTTAGACTCGGCAATGATGAGGCTGCAGAATTGCAGAAGATTAAGCATATGTCTGCCCTGGTTGCCAAGTTGAATTTTGAAAGTTCTATCAATTCAGCTATTTCAGAAGGGGTATTCCGGCTTGAACTTCTCATTAACGTTGATCGTTATGATTTGAGTCAGTGTGAACTGCTTCTTCAGGATTTTCTTGACGAGTGTGACCATATGGTCGCTGAGGCAAAGAATTATGATGAGGCTCAGCAGGGGCTGTTCAATCATGTACCTATTAATTTTCTGATGAGTTGATATCGTATTCCGTGTTTAATTCTTTTGAAAAGTTTTAAGAAATGGCTCCAAGAATTTTGAAGGCTGATTTTGAGGATTTGGAAGAAATTCTTGAATTGCAGCATTTGTCGTTTGAGAGTGAGGGGAATTTATTGGGAAACAGTAATATTCCTCCGCTGACTCAGACAATTGAAGATTTGAGATCTGAGTATATAAACGGTGTCTCGATATTTAAAATGTGTCTTGAGAATGCCATTATAGGATCGGTAAGGGTTAGGGAAAATTCTGAAACGGGAACAGTGTATATAGGAAAGTTGATGGTACATCCAATGTACCGGAGACAAGGGTATGGAACCAAGCTTCTTAAAGAGGTAGAGAAATTGATTCCCGGCAGACGCTATGAACTTTTTACTTCCATAAAGAGTACAGACAATATCAGATTGTATGAAAAAAACGGATACCGCATTGTTGCTCAGAGAGTTGTCGGTAATGATTTGGTTTTGGTTGATATGGAAAAGGATCTTGCGCATAGAGGTTTTAGTTAATTACCCATGTCATGCAGGGTGAGACATCAAGTTACGTCCGATGGCGACAGTTGTTTATGGAGAAGTATTCAAGATAAAGTTTTTATAACAGCATTTTTATTGTCGGATTCTTTGTTGTAATGAGATCCTGAATTCAAAAATATCAATAAAACCTTATCTTTTGATGATTTTTTTTGAAGCAACTATGTGATTTTGCTAAAATTCCCAAGTTATCCTTTTTTTTTGTGTTTTTACAGTATAGTTTCATATTCCTTGTTAGTCTGAATATAGAATAAGTTTTGAGGATCGTATGATTTCCAGTTGTAAGGGAAATTCTGCTCGTGCTTTGATTTTTGCCTGTATTTTGGGATGCTTGGTTGTTCCTGTCGAGGCATTTACCGGAAAGTACAGTCATTACTCTGAAAATGAGGATATAGGTTCTGTTCTTCTTGATTTTGCCAGATCACAGGGATATAACGCAAAAGTTTCAACAGCAGTTCATGGAAATATCAGTGGCAAATTCGACAGCCTCAAGCCGGAGGATTTTCTGCAGATCCTTCAGTCGGCATTTGGTGTTAAGTATTTTATTCAGGGCAAGATTATCAACTTTTATCATGACACCGAATGGACCCAGACTGTTTACAAGCCTTCCGCTGTAGACTGCAATTCTCTTGTTAATTCGCTCAGAAAGGCACATATCCTGGCTGATTCTCTCCCTGTTGAAATCGATTCAAGCGGACTAATTATTATTCAGGGTCCAGATTCTTATGTTTCATCTGTAGTAGCCGCTGCAAGAAGCTTCGATCAGGGCCAGGAAAACGATATGGTTATGCAGGTTTTTAAACTTAAGCATGCAAAGGCCAAGGATATAGACATTACCACTGCTTCAAAACGAGTGGTGGTGCCCGGTGTTGCAACCCTTCTTCAGAAGATGGTTTCCGGTGCGGATATTGGTGCAAATAGTATGACTGTTTCCATGAAGAGTCAGGTTATGACTGGACTCAGAGGCAAGGGACTTTCTGCTACAGCTCCTTCAGATAAAGCAGTTCCTGAGAAAGTTGCAAGCGGCGAGGTTTCTCAATCAGGATCTGCATCATTTTCTCCGAACATTATTCCAGATGAGAGACTTAATGCTGTTCTAATTTACGATTATAAATACCGCATGCCGTTTTATAAGAGCGTTATAGAGGAAATTGATGTTCCTGTAAGAATGGTGGAACTGCATGCGGCGGTGATTGATGTGGATGTGGATGCGACTGATTCTCTCGGGATCAGCCTTCAGGGATCAAGGGAACAGGGAAACTGGACTCTGGACGGCAGTAGCGGTGTGATCGGTACAACTAATGGAGGTTTTATCAGAACCGACGGGGGTGTTTTCTCAACTGTGTTCAATACTGATCGCACCAATTTTATGATGCAGATCAGTGCTCTTGAAAGTGATGGCAGGGCGAAAACTCTGGGAAAACCGTCAATTCTGACAATGGATAATGTAGAGGCAACCCTGGAAAATACAACAACCAACTACGTGCCTGTCTCGGGAAATGAGTCATCAGATCTGTTTTCTGTTACGGCAGGTACTGTTCTTCAGGTAAATCCTCATATTATTGACAGCGAAGACGGTGGCGATCCTGTAATACAGATGATAATTACTTTGAAAACGAATCAGGACAGTTCTGGCAATGATATTAAGGATGCAGGATCCGGAACGTCCTACGTTCCGTCTGTAAAGGAAACTGTAATAAACACTCAGGCAATGGTAAAGCAGGGGCAGAGTCTGCTTATAGGCGGTTATTATATCGAGACGAAAACCGAGAAGGAGGATGGGGTACCCGTTTTAAAGGATATTCCGCTTATCGGTCGTCTTTTCAGTAGAAGCACGGAGGTGCACCAGAAGCGCGAACGAATACTTCTAATAACTCCTAGAATTGTGTCCTTTGACAATCTTAATGCGCTTCCAGAGGGCATCGACGGCGACTTTTATCATACCGCCACGCAGACCGATTACAGTGATGTTAAATCGGAAACACAGACAAAAGTAATTCCAGCAAGGGATGAAAATACAGCAGGGTGTGCATCTGTCCGTTCTTCCTCTCCGGTGGAAAAACCGACAAACAGCAGCAAGGTTGAAAGTGAGGATGCACTTTAGGACTGATTAGTATGGATAATGCAGATCTTCAGTCAACTCCTGAAGAGAATAAAGAATCACAATTTAATTTTCAGCATTACGCCGAATTCAGATTCATAGGCGGGCAGAGTAGCGGAGCCACGCTTAAACTGGCCTCTGGGGAGTATCTGATTGGCAATCAGGATGACTGTGACATTGTTTTTGCACCGGAGATTAGCGATCCTACCGTTTTTAAAATCATTGTAAGTGATGAATTTATTCCTTCAGTCAGTTCTGTTGCCGGTGATTTCACCCTGTACGGAGGAAACGGTGAAACAAAGGCGCTACTGGGGGAAACTCCGGTTGAACTGCAGTCCGGCATGAGGATCGGGTGCGGAACGGATTTTCTTGTCTGGCACAGCAACTGGACTGAATACAGAAACGACTGGATGCTGGTGTCAAAGAGTGAAATCGAGGCACTCACAAAGGAAAACAGGGCATCAGTCGCTCCGGCCGAAACTAGCGGTGAGCAAGCATCCGGTGAAAACAGTCAGGATGTCCAGTCTGATGCACAGAGTGCGGAAGGTGCAGATGCTCAGACCGAGGAGAAATCTGAAAAAGGTGTTCAGACTGGGGAGTCAGAGAAAGGCAAATCAAATAAAAGACTGCTATGTACCGCTGCCGGTCTTCTTATTCTTGTCATGCTGTATGTTTCTCAGAACTGGGGGAATATTTCAGAATTTCTGTTCAACGGGTCAGAAGATGAAAAAACCGCTCTTGAGAACTATGTGAAGTCAAGTCCGAAGGGAAAACTTTTCTTTAAAGACAAGGGTAATATATACAATATCACCGGTGTATTCAAAAATATTGAGGATTATCAAACTTTTGTAGACGGACTTCCTCAGTCCGGCAAACCTATAGAATTAAACATTAAACTTTTATCGGAAGTTATCGATACCATTAAGAGAACCTTTAGAATGTACGGTCTCATGGTGACTCCGGTGGTATCGGATGAGCATTTTGATGTTTACGGATATGTAATTGATCCCTTTGCTGAGGCTGATATACGCCAGAAGGTAAAGAAGGATCTGATGTCCTACGATTTTCTTAATTTTCATTTCGTATACCGAGCTCAGGTTGAACCGTATATCGCTGATTTGCTGAAAGAGAAATCTTTGGATTTAGAACTGTATTTCGGGCGTGGATTTATCGCATACAAAGGACTTTTCTCCTTAAGTGAGCTTGAGAAGTTAAAAGAAGTCAGGAGAGTCACCTCTGATTTTGTCGGAGGAGATGTAGATATCAGAAGTTATGACTCCCTTTCTTCAGAGGAAAAGAAGGAGATTATTGACTCTACCAAGGATTCTGGTCCTAAAAAGACTGGTATTGAGCTTCCTGCTGTGATTTCAGAAATTATGAGTGCTCCTAAAGAACCTTTAAGAACAGATAAAAAGGATACGGGTAAAACTGATTTTTCAATCAAGAATATAACTGGGATCACAAAAGGTCTGCAGAATTTTATGACAACAAAGGATGGCAATACATACTTCCCTGGAGCCAGATTGCCGGGAGGCTATGAAATTATCAAAATAGAGCCGGAGTATATTGAAGTTGAAAAAAACGGGGAACGGGAGGTTATATATATCAAATGATTCCCGTTCATTAAAAATTTAAACAGATTGCTGGACATTATCCCAAGTAGACCAGTTTTATCTGCCTTGTATTTACATTTTGCCAGAAGTGCAAATACCTGTTCTTTTGACTGATGGACTGCTTAAAAAATTACAATTTATTCTCTTTTTTTGATTTTGGTTGTAACTTTGATATTAGTAAATCGTTTAAAATAGTGAAGACTTTTAATATGTGGAGTAAATGAATGGAAACTGATGTATATACTGCTCTGGAGGAAGGTAATGTCCATCTGCAGAAGCAGTGCGAAGAGGAATTGTTTGCCTTGGAGCATAAGTTAAAGTCTTCAATGGATGCTGGTGTGTCCGCGGATGATTATCCAAAGTATCAGGCATTGCTGGAAGCAGTGTATGCCGCAAGGGAAGTTTTTAACAAGTTGTCAGAGAGGTGATTGTTATGTCTATCGGATTAAATGATTCAATGGGAAGCATTGTTAATGATGGAATCAGTTTTGTTCAGAACGGCGCAAACGATCTGAAAGCTAAGATGGCGGATATTAGAAGCGGTAATGTTGAAGATCAGGCAACAGCTATGATTGAGTTGCAGTTCAGTCTTGGACAGTACAATATGTTTGTAGAAGCTACCTCCAATATTTCAAAGTCAATTACTGATACTGCTAAGTCACTGGCTCAGAAGGTAAGTTGATATGAGTGAAGAGATTATTGAGAAGAGTGAGATCCGCATGCTTATTAACGTAGCTTTTGCAGGGTGCTCCCGCGGTTACGTTTCTAAGGCTAGAGAGATTTTTTCAAAACTTCTGGAGGTTTATCCTGATATTGCGGCAGCGAAGGTGGGTTTGGCCTTTTCATATGTCGTGGTAGACGATTTTAATCGCGGTGATGAGATCCTTAACAGTGTTCTTGATGCAGACAGCAGTAATGATGATGCCAGAGGTTTTCTTGTTTTGTCAAAATTTCTGCAGAAGAATACTGATGCCGTTGATACTCTGATGAATGAGTTTGTCGACAAGGATTCTAGCGGTTATAAGCTCGCCCAGTCTGTGATCGACAGATAAATTGAAGATGCTTTTCAGAAAATTTTTGCTCGTACTTTTCAGTATAGTTCTTCTGTCGGGATGTCGCGAAGTTCTTTATTCCGGTTTGTCGGAAGCCGACGCCAATGAAATGGTATATGTGCTTCTCAATCGCGGGGTCGATGCCAAGAAGGAATCTGCCGGAAAGGCAGGTTTTTCTGTTACTGTCGATGAGGAGAACTTTACTCGATCTCTGGAAATTATTAAAGAGCGCTCTCTTCCTCGAGTCAAGTTTCAATCCCTTGGAACCGTGTTTTCCGGTCAGGGTATGATATCCTCGCAACTTGAGGAGCAGTCGCGTCTTGCTTTTGCTATTTCTCAGGAGTTGTCCAATACATTCAGCAAAATTGATGGCGTACTTGATGCCCGTGTTCATGTTGTTCTTATGCATAATGAGCAGGGCACAGGGCTGACAACGCCGCCATCCGCATCTGTTTTTATAAGGCACATCCAGAACTCTCCTGTGATCGATATGATAAGCGGTATAAGGGAGACAACAGCCCGTGCAGTGCCGGGTCTTGATATATCCAACGTATCCGTGGTACTCGAGACATTTAAGGAAAACGTTGTTATTACATCTCGTCCACATTCCAAGAATCCATCTCCCGGTGATTATTTGATGTACATTCTAGTTGCTTTGTGTGCATCCGCTTTTACGGTTCTGTTGTTTTTACTGAAGGGCAGATTTGGCAAAAAGAAAGATCTTAATGATGGTGAAGGTGGAAAATCATAGTGTCTTATGAATCGAGATGAAGCACTTCATATTATTTCAGATGAAGTACTGTTTAAAAAATTATTAGAGATCAATTCCGGCAGGTTGGAAAAAACAGAAACCTATGCTACGAGTCTCGACCTCCTTAGTGAAACTGAGGTTGATCAGCTTGCCGGTACCTACTTTGATACTCATCGCTATCGTAGCTGTAATTTCCTTTTTTTTAAAAATTCGTATGACTATTTTCTTCTTCTAGATCCGTCGGTTTTGGAGAAGCTTCAATTTTTTCTCGGATCCTGTATTTTGAGTTGTCGTCTTCATCGAACCATCAGCACAGCTGATTTGAAAGTTTATCAGGATGCCATGGGTCAGGATCTGTTTTCTTTTTCATATTTTTATGCGGTTTTTGCTGCCTATGCTGATGAGTTGCAGATAACTGAAAAAATTAAATCGCTGGATATTACTTCTGATAATATCGAAGAGTTGATCAGAAAATGCGGTGATGTGGCTCTTTACAGAATGATACAGAAATTTTCGTCGGAGAGAATAAGGGTTTTGTTTTTGAAGAAAATCACTCTGACCGACTTCTATGAATTAAGTACCTATTTCGGTATTTCTCCTGTAAAATCCTCTTATGGAGCTGTGCGTCTGTACAGACTTGCCGGAATCTTTCTGCATAATATAGGAATTGATGTGGCAGTAATGCAAAAATAAGGTTCACTTTTTATCCTTATCTTTTGCTTACAGTTATATATGCGCGGAATTTAGTGTAATTTTGAAAGTTGTTTTGACATGCTGAATTTAGAAAAATTGCTGTTTGAAACTTTTTCATGCAGTAATTTATAAAGCACGTAAAAAGGTGGATTGGTGCTTGTCTTCAATCTGTATTGTAATTCTTAAATTCACAGTTAGCTATGAATCATTATCATGTAGAAAATTCTAAAATTGTTCCTGACGGGAGCACCAAAATTATTAAAAGGGATGAACTTAAAGCCTTTTTTACTGCTGATGAAATTATCTCCAAGAGTGAGGAACTGGCTGCGCAGATTAAGGAAAAGGCAGAGATTTATTACAAGCAGCGGTATGACGAGGGTTATGAAAAGGGGCAGACCGACGGAAAAATGGAGTATGCCGATAAGATCATGGACTTGATAATGTCTCAGGTTGATACTCTTGCTGAATTGGAAAATGATATGGCAGGGGTTGTGATAGATTCTGTTAAGAAAATTATTGGTGAACTTCCAAGCAACGAACAGATTATACGTGTGGTGAGGAAGGCAATAAATACTGTGCGCGGTATGAAGCACCTTATTGTCAGAGTTTCTGTTGATGATGAACCTGCTGTCAGGGAGGATTTGCAGATGCTCCTGGTTTCACCAGACGGAAGCTCAGGATATATTGAACTCGTGGCTGATGCTACTCTACATCATGGCGACTGCATTATGGAAACAAGTATGGGCATTGTTAACGCCAGTCTTGATTTTCAGATTGATATGCTCAGACAGTCCATTAATAACCGAATACAACAGAAGAATATGGAATAGTCAATGGCACTGGATTATATCGGACAGATGCTTCACAGCGCAGTCAATGAGGTTAACACCATTGAAGTGCGCGGTAGAGTTGATCAAGTTGTTGGTACAATTATCCATGCTTCAGTTCCTGAGGTTAAGGTCGGTGAGTTATGCATTCTTGAGAATCCGGGATCGGACTGGAAACTCAAGGCCGAGGTTGTAGGTTTTTCAAAAAACATAGCTCTTCTTACGCCTTTGGGTGATATTGAGGGTATTTCTTATCATACCGAAGTGATCCCCACCGGACATGTCCTGTCGGTCCCGGTGGGACCTGAACTTTTAGGCAGAGTGCTCAACGGTGTTGGAGAAGTGATAGATTCCGGTCCTCCGATTCGACTACAGAAGTTTTATCCTGTTTATGCAGATCCGCCGTCACCAATGAAACGGCAGCTTATTACCAAGCCTATAAGTCTAGGGCTTAGAGTTCTTGATGGTTTGATCACCTGCGGGCAGGGTCAGCGTCTTGGCATTTTTGCTGCTGCCGGTGGAGGTAAGTCAACTCTGCTTTCATCAATTATCAAGGGTACAAGCGCGGATATCTCGATTCTTGCTCTCATCGGTGAGCGAGGCAGAGAGGTGAGGGAATTTATTGAACGCGATCTCGGACCTGAGGGTCTGGCTAAGACTGTGCTTGTCGTTTCTACATCGGATCGTTCATCGATGGAGCGTCTCAAGGCTGCCTATACAGCTACAGCAATAGCAGAATATTTTCGCGATCAGGGACGGAATGTTCTGCTGATGATGGATTCGGTTACCAGATTCGGTCGTGCTCAGCGTGAAATAGGTCTGGCAGCCGGTGAACCGCCCACAAGAAGAGGTTTCCCACCGTCTGTGTTTTCTACTCTGCCAAAACTTATGGAGAGAGCCGGAAATTCTGACAAGGGATCAATTACAGCTCTTTATACGGTTCTCGTTGAGGGTGATGATATGACTGAGCCGATTGCTGATGAAACAAGATCTATTCTTGACGGTCATATTATACTATCAAGAAAACTGGCTGCTCAGAATCATTACCCTGCCATTGATGTTCTTGCCAGTGTTTCCCGTGTCATGAACAGTATTGTTACTCCCGAGCATAAAAAGGCCGCTCAGAAGCTGAGACAGATATTGGCCAAGTATCAGGAAATAGAACTGCTGATTCAACTTGGTGAATATCATAAGGGAGCCGATCATGATGCTGATTTTGCCATTTCTCATATTGAGGCGGTGAACGCATTTCTAAAACAGGGACTAGGTGAAACGTGTTCATTTGATGAATGTATTAGTAAACTGATAAGTGTTGTATCCTAATAAGATAGTTTTCCTTTTGTGAGTTTTTTATGAGAAAGATCTGTCTGCTTTTATATGTGCTGAATTTTTTATGGATTGCTGCAATCCTTCCAGTTGCGAATGCAGAAATAGATGTTTCGAAGTATGTTGAATACACAGATTCTTCTCAGGAAATCAGTCGCGTCTATTTGAAGTTAAACAATTCACTGGATAAGGAAACTGCTCATAGTGGTTCTACTCGCATTGTGAAGAGAGATTGTATTAAAAATTATCGAGTAGCCATAATTCAGATGGGACCTCATGAAAGGTTCAAAATTATGATAAGGGCCTTCTTGATAAAATTGTGGGAAGACGGATATATAGATCTACCTGCCTCACTTACGCAGGATTTTGACTATGATAACCCTGAGGTATGGAAGGAAATTGCTGATGCAAGCACCGGTTCCTGCGTCCATCTGCTGAAGGATGGATATTACAGTGCCGGCTGGGATGATAGTGACTGGGAGAAGACTCATCCTATTCTAAAAAAGAGAATCCTTGAAGAAAATGATGTTGATATTCTTATGGGTCTGGGTGTTGCCGCAGGTGTGCAGTTTGCTGATTCGTCTCTTGGAATTCCTGTTATGATAGTAGATCCTTCAAGTCCGGAGGCGGCGGGAATTATAGGTCCTGGGAAGTTTTCAGACAAGCATAATGTTCATGTCCAGAAGTATCCGAAGCGTGAATTTATGACATTAAGCAGTTTTCGTGAAATTTTTAATTTCAAAAATCTGGGTATGATTGTAGATTCTGACGCGGACATACAGAATGCTCAGTCCTTCAGTCTGATTAAGAAAATAGCAGCTGAAATGGGCATTAATCTTCATTATTGCATCGGCGCTATACATGATACCAGCAACATTGAGAACCAGAAGCAGTTTATCAGATGCCGTGATGAAATTATTGATAAAATTGATGCCGTTTATCTTCCGTTGTTCAATGGTATTCCTGATAAAAATTTCTTCAGTTTCATAAGACCTTTTGTTGAAAGAGATATAATTGTAATCAGTAGCAATCGTATCAGTGAAGTTAAAAAAGGTTCTCTTATTACCCTTGTTGAAGATGGAATTGAGGATAGCGGGCGGTTTGAGGCCGATGTCATGGAGAAAATTGTTGATGGAGTGTTGCCGGAGAAAATTAGTCAAAACTTTTATACGAATCTGTCCTTTGCCCTTAATATGAAAACAGCCAGACTTGTGAACTGGAAACCGTCATTTGAACTTCTCATGTCAGTCACGTATCTTTTTGATAACATTGATTTTAATTGAAAAGTCTTCTGGGTGTATAGGGGGTTGATGTATTGGTTTATTTTGCTCTTATAGTGAAGTAACTGATGTTCCTGGCATATCGTGGTTTCTGACTTTTTTTGATGATTTGAAGAGTTTTATGCGAATCTGGATAATTGAATATTTCTTTGTTATTTTGTTTTTCCTGTATTCCGGTTCGGCAGAGTCTGAACATAAAAAAAATGAGTTGTTTTTGGATTATCCGGAATATGTGTATCTTGATATAAACAGTTCCGTGGATTATCTGCAAAAAAACAACAAAGACAAAGAGACTAAAAAAACGGTTGACTGCAAGAAAACGATGCGTCTTGCATTGGTGCAGAAGGGACCTCATTACGAATTCAAGACATTGATCAGAGCTCTTTTAATTAAACTGTCTGAGGACGGGTACATAAATCTTCCTGCCGGAATTCCAATAGATTTTGATTATGATGATCCTAAAATATGGAAAAGCATCGCACAGTCCAGTGCAGGATCATGTCTGGAGCTGATCGAGGACGGGTATTACAGTACTGATTGGAGTGATGTAAAATGGGAGCCATTGGCAAGAGAACTTAAGACGCGTATTGTTCAGAATAAGGATATAGATATCCTGCTGGGAATGGGGGTTGCGACTGGGGTGAAATTCGCTGATCCAACCCTTGGGATTCCAGTAATGATTGCTGATGCGGCAAGTCCGGAATCTGCAGGAGTTGTGGGACCCGGCAAGTTTTCAACAAAGGCGAATGTTCACGTTCAGAAATACCCTAAAAGAATATCCATGGCTATCAACAACTACCATAACATACTAGGATTCAAAAATCTCGGAATGATAGCAGACAAAAGCGAGGATATTCAGAAAGCTCAGTCCTTCAATGTTATTATGAAGACGGTCGAAAATCTTGGGGTCAATTTTCATTACTGTTTAGGGGATATATATGATGCATCAAATCCTCACAGTCAGGAAGAATTTATTCGCTGCCGTGATGAATTGATAGATCACATTGACGCACTTTTCCTGCCTGTTTTTGACGGAACTTCTGAAAAAAGATTTTTTAATTATATAAGACCGCTGGTTGAAAAAAACATAGCTGTAATCAGTGAAAGTCGAATTGACGAGGTTAAGAAAGGAGCTCTGATTTCGTTGGTTGAAGAGTCTTTTGAAGAAAGCGGGAGGTTTGAGGCTGACGTCTTAGAGAAGATTATTAATGGTCAAAAGCCAGAGACAATAAATCAGTATTATCATACAAATCTTTCCTTTGCTCTTAATATAAAAACGGCAAAGATGATTAACTGGAAACCTTCCTTTGAACTGCTTATGTCTGTGGTTTATCTGTTTGACACTATAGATTTTAATTAGGACTTTGACATGGTTTTGAATTGTTGCCACCTGCCTATGGAAGCGTAGATTGCTTATTCAAAACTGTTATGGTTCTCCATAAATTTTAGTTGGATGGTTAAATCATAGACAGCTCCAAAATTATGAACTGTGAGGATATTTAAGGAGGTAGTTTATCCTTATAAAATATGAAATTAGAACAACAAAATAAGGA
>JAEEGG010000432.1_pt1 | contig 143987 bp, 126 predicted proteins | sample 9134161 | NCBI WGS metagenome assembly JAEEGG01 (sample SAMN16246543, study PRJNA631951) | gut metagenome | biome: gut microbiome; feature: rumen; material: CR-attached | host: Bos | place: Iran: Karaj | collected 2018-10
TAAATCTACGCCGGCTATACGAGCCATTTAATGTACCTCCGTATTGGATAAAGTGGTATTAATCTCTATTTGACACGCGTAAGTCAAGGAACTCCGGGTTAGGGAGCAGCCGCCCTTTCGGTACGGGTTATCTAATATGATTACTTTTCTTTTAATAGTACTTTGCGGGAAGGAGCTATTATCCCGCGGTCTTCCTTATCACTTCGTACGAGGCTAATTCCGTACCATTGGAAGACCCGTCAATTGCTTAACCCTGTCTCTGCTTATGCTTGGGGTCAGAGCAAATGACCATTACCTTACCGTTGCGGCGAATGATCTTGCACTTTTCGCACATCGGCTTTACTGACGGTCGTACTTTCATATTAGTACCTCCTGTTGCTGATATTTTTCCACAACAAATACAGGCGCCTTCTGAGCGCATGCTAAACAATTATAGCAAAATCTCTACAGTTTTCAACAACAATTTTCAGATGATCAAAAACAGCTCTCCGGCTGGTCTGATACCCCGGAAATCTCACGTTTCCGGTGCAGAACGTGTGAAAAATCAGCAATTATCTCCTTAAATGCAAAAATCTCTCACGTTGCAGGTGCAAAACGTGAGAGATTATAGCAATTTGATTTTCAGATCACAATTCTTATCCGAAGATTCCGCCTGATGCAGGAAGAGGTATCGTAACCATGAAGATTACTGCGATGAGAAGGCAGACTACACTGATGGCAAGAACGACCTTCTTGTTTGTCTGGTTCTTGAATACGCCGACGATGCCGAGCAGGAAGAGCGCTACGCTGTAAATAACTGTAACGAGTGAGAACTTGTCTCCGTTGGCATTATCCTGTCTGCCCTGATCGAGGACTGCCTCAGCTTCATCCAATTTCGCATTGCATTCGTCGAAATAGCTCTGAACATAATCGTCATCAGAGAAAGGAGATACTACTGCGGTGCCGTTTTCATCATAGAGCCATGCGAGGATGTCATCAGTATCGTTAACGCCGTCATTGAATGCATCCTGGTCATAACCGATCTTTGCAGCCATGTCATCAGTGAGGTTATCCATGCAGAACCACTGAAGCTTCCAAACATTTGCTTCAATGGCTTTCTGATCATTCGTCTCGTCTGCATACATGATCTCGATCTCATAATTCATTATGGTGTTCCAGACATCCATATCCTGTGTAAGTGTCTGGATCGCGGAATTATAAAGTGAGTTTCCTTCGCTGGAGAGATTGTTGCTCGTAGCATAATTGGTTGCCTGATTGCCGCCGTGGATGGATCCGACGTAGCTTGCCCATGCCGTAAGCAGAGCGGTAATACCGAGCAGGATTACCGTGATGATCTCAAGCTTGTTCTCATCAAGGAATGACTTCTTCTCCCCTGACGTCTTCTCTTCCTTTTTTGCTTTTTCTTCTGACATTTTAGATTCCTTCCTCATACAAAAACACAATTACCGTTGTGATAACTGTGCTTTTGAATAACATAATAAATTCAATTTATTAATCTGGTATCAAAACCACCGATCAGATACCGAGTTCCTGTAACTCTTTGGCAACAGCTTCAACATGCTTCTCGCAGAGCTTGCTGTTCTTTCCAACGATGCTTCCCATGTTACCCCAGCCGTTTGTTAATGCGCTCATAGCGACATTCTTAGCCAGGTTATCCATTCCTGCAGCCTCAGCCTTCATGACTGTCCACTTCGGACCCGGCTTTGCACCCTGTGTCATACCGGGGATGATCTGAACCTGATTCTGTCTGTCAAGCTCAGGGAAGCAGATGATGTTTGTAAATCCGTGCTTTACAAGCTTCGGCTTTCCGGGTGTGAATTCGTGATCTTTGATAGCCTCGAAAAGAGTATCAACCGTGTAATCATTCTTCAATACAACCTTGAGTTGTTTGATTCCTAACATAAGCACCTCCAAATAACATTCTTCCAATGTTGTGCTGAAACACAGGAATTTTCTCTATCGGTGAGTATAGCACAATTTTTACAAATTCAAACGGAATCTTACATTCAAAACAATAAAAATACGCACTAAAACCTCACAAAAGTTTTAGCGCGTACGATCATCTCTGATAAAACTCCAAGATTACTGCTTAGGCTTCTTCTCGCCTCTCCAGGTGATCCTGCCGCGTGAAAGATCATAAGGAGAGATTTCCATTGTTACCTTATCGCCCGGAAGGATCTTGATGTAATTCTGTCTGAGCTTTCCCGAAAGGTGGGCAAGAACCAAATGACCGCTGTCAAGCTTTACTTTAAACATTGCATTGGGCAATGCTTCATCAACTACTCCCAGTACTTCAATAACATCTTCCTTCGCCATTAAAAATCCTCCTCATAGTCATAGGTCGTAAGATACGGACCCTCATCCGTAATCAGTATCGTATTTTCATAGTGACTTGCAGGCTTTCCGTCCTGAGTAACTATTGTCCACTTGTCATCTAACTGTTCGATCTCACGTGAACCTAATGTTATCATCGGTTCAATGCAGATCGCCATGCCCTTTTTAAGTTTGTAGCCGTGTCCGGGTCTTCCGTAATTCGGCACATCAGGATCCTGATGCATCGTTGTTCCTATGCCATGACCCGTAAGCTCTCTTACCACTCCGTAACCCAGACCCTCACAGTACTCCTGTACTGCATGTCCGATATCGCCGGTCCTCATGCCGACCTTGGCATACTCTAGTCCGATCCAGAAAGCCTTTTCCGTATGTTCTACCAGTGCTTTGACTTCAGGAGCAACTTCTCCTACAAGATAAGTCCTGCATGCGTCCGACTGATATCCGTCAAGGATGGCACCGACGTCGACAGAGATGATGTCACCGTCCTGGAGGATCCTTGATTTTCTGGGAATTCCGTGAACTACCTCATCATTAACGGAAGCGCAGATCGTTCCGGGGAACGGAGGCTGACCGTAATTCAGGAAAGACGGGATCGCATCATAACTTCTGATGATGTCATAGCATAACTTATCAACATCGTGAGTGGAAATGCCCGGCTTTATCTCATCCCTGCAAGCCTTAAAAACATGCTGCAGGATCTTGCCTGCGGCCTTCATCTTCTCAAATTCTTCATTGGTAAGGATTTCTACCATTTATATACCTGATTTCTAATTAGAGTCCCAGTTTCTTAAGGCCTTCTTCAATTGAAGCTATGCATGTCTTGGAATCAACATTGTTGTTTCCTTCAACGATGATCCCTCTTGCATCATAAAAATCGATAAGAGGCTGGGTGTTTATTCTGTATGTCTCAAGTCTCTTGGCTACTGTCTCGGGGTTATCATCAGATCTCTGGATAACATTGCCGCCGCATACGTCGCAAACGCCTTCAACCTTCGTAGGCATATACTTTACGTTGAAGCTTGCGCCGCACTTCTCGCAGACTCTTCTTGTCGTAACCCTGTCCATGATGACCTCGTCATCACACTTTACGTAAACGACGGCATCGATCTTGGAACCCTTTGCTTCGAGCATCTTATCGAGAGCCTCGGCCTGGGCAATGTTTCTGGGGAATCCGTCAAGGATATAACCCTTTTCACAATCGGGATTATTAAGACGGTCTTCAACCATTCTGATGGTAACGTCATCGGGAACGAGGGCGCCCTTGTCGATATAGGACTTGGCTTCGATTCCCAGGGGAGTATTCTCTTTGATGTTATATCTGAAAAGATCGCCCGTGGAGATATGGGCAAGAGAGAAGTTCTCTCTTAATACGGTTGCTGAAGTTCCCTTACCGGAACCGGGTGCGCCTAAGATGATCAGATTCATAAAATACCTCCCTTATTTATTGTAATTCTTACGTCTCTTATCCTTGCCTGCCTGCTTGAGCTTTTCCTCTTCGGTCTTAAGGGCATTGTCAAGCAATGTCTTCATTTCGATAAAACCACCTCCGAGAAGTGCAAGGGCAATACCGGCAAATGTGATGCCGCTGAATCCGGGCAAAAAGCTCAATGCCATGGGGATAACGCATAAAAAGATCAGATACGTACAATCTGCACTGTTAAGATTATTGTACAAAGCCATAAGATACTGCGAAGTAGGCTTTCCGGGCTTGATACCCTGGATGTATCCTCCGTTCTGTTTGATCTGTGAAGACATGTCGAAAGGATTGAACTGCATCATTGCGAAAATATAAGTAAAGAAAACCAGGAAAACAATGAAGAACGGAATATAGGCAGGACTTGTGGGAAGATTCTTCCATGTGTATGCCCATGCAGGTTCAGTTCCCGGAACTACCATAGCAATGATCGATGAGGGAAGCAGAGTAACCGTCAGAGTATAAATGATCGGCGTAATGCCTGCCTGAGTAACCTTAAGCGGGATGACCTGATTCTGCATGCCATATTGCTTCATTCCCACGGTTCTCTTGGAGAAGATGATCCTAATCTTCTTCTCACCCATATTTAACAGGATGATCAGGAAAAGAAGACTTATGCATAAAAGCATGCTGAATATCGTAAACAGGATGGACGAAAGCAGTCCTAATGATCTTGCATCAACAAAGCATTTGAAGAACTCGTAAGGAATGTCACGGAGAATGCCGGCAACAATGATTATCGTAAGACCGTCACCGATACCTTTGGTATTAAGGAGTTCAACACACCATCCGCAGAAAGCGCTGCCGACCGCAACGGATACTCCGCTAAGGACGATAGCAACCCAATAATTGATCGAGGTAGTAACAGCTCCTCTCATTCCTACGCAGTAGAGAACGGCAAAGAGCACCGCAGCAGCGATTGATGCGATCCTCGTTAGTTTTGTAATGATCTTTGTTCCCTCATCACCCATCTGCGCAAGGTTTCTAAGCCTTGGAACAGCCAGAGTCACGATCTGCATAACGATAGAAGCTACCAGGAACGGATAGATACCAAGGCTTGTAATAGAGATGCTCTCGAATGCTTTCATCGAAAGAATATCCAGGATCAATCCGACGCTTCCCCAGTCTTCTGCAACGGCTATGGCTGATGACCTGTTAAGTCCCGGAACCGGAATAAGCGTGAGCACACAAAGCAAGGATATGATAAGGAACGTAAAAAGTATCTTTTTCCTTGTCTCCGCAGTATTTAAGCTGTCTTTCAAAGTGCCCATTAATCGACATTCTCCTTGGTAATAAGAGTAAAACTTATGTATTATAGCGCAATTTTATGCTTTTTTCACCGATTATCGGAAAATTGTGATGCCGTCATCCGCCGATGTAAAGTCTTCTCACTCTTTTTCCGACATCACAGGTAATCTCATAATTGATGGTCCCCAATGCTTCGGCAAGTTCATCGGCAGGTCTGGTGCTCCCGAATACGGTGACCCTGTCACCTACTTCGGGTCTTACTTCAAGGTCGGTGGTATCTATCATGCACATATCCATGCAGATATTTCCGATTATCGGGCATCTTTTTCCTCCGATGACCAGTTCGAATCCGTTGGAAAGCCTTCTGGACAGACCGTCTGCATAACCTATTCCGACCGTAGTTACTTCAGTAGGACGTTTTGCGGTGAAATGCCTGCCGTAGCTTATCGTGGCTCCTGCCGGAACTGTCTTGATGTGAATGACCTTGGCATACCAGTTCATAACAGGTTTAAGCTCTATATCACAGACCGGCTTCGGGCATCCGGGCGGCATAAGACCATAGAGTATTATTCCCGCTCTTACCAGGTCAAGGTGCATTTCAGGAAATCTCAGGATACCCGCACTGTTGCATATATGTCTTTTGCTGAAGCGGATCCCCTTCTGCCCGAGCACGTCTATCTGCTTCATGAACAGATCAAACTGATATCTGGTATATTCATCATCATCAGTATCGGCAGCTGCAAAATGGGAAAAGATGCCATAGGGTTCTATTCCGGGCAACGAGCAGGATCTTATGATCTCGTCAGTCTCGCTTCCGTCAGTCTTAAAACCGATCCTTCCCATTCCGGTATCGAGTTTTATGTGGATCTTACATGTCTTTCCCTGTTTTACCGCTTCATCAGACAAAGCTTTGGCAATCCCGAAAGAATAGACAGACTGCTCCACGTCATATTTGACGGCATCTTCGAATCTGGACGGATCAGTAAACCCCAGTGTCATCATCGGAACATCTATTCCGTGTTTGCGGAGCTCGACCGCTTCATCGATGGTGGCAAGGCACAAGCCGGCAGCGCCGCTGTCGATCAGAGTCTTTGCCGTCTCAAGTGCGCCGTGACCGTATGCATCAGCCTTTACGACAGCGAGTATTCCCGTACCCGGAGTAGTCGCCTTCCTGATCTGCTCGAAATTAGCTTTAAGCGCATCAAGATCTATCTCTACACAGGAGCGGTCGAAAATATTGTCGTTATAACCCGGATCGTTACTCATCATCTTCACTCCAGCCGGCTTCCTGATATCCTTCAGGAAGATAATTCAAAAGATCTGTCGGAAGCATATACCTTGCGCCGATGTCATCAGCAGCTGCCCTTCCTGCCTTGGAATGAATAAAAACGGCAGAGCAGGCGGCCTTGTAAGGTTCCATTCCCTGTGCGAGGAACCCTGCGATAAGTCCAGCAAGGACATCGCCGGATCCGCCCTTGGCAAGTCCGCTGTTCGCTTCTTCATGTATGTAAAGCTTTCCGTCAGGTATGGCAACCGTCGTCTTATGGCTCTTGAGGACCACTACGCATTTATTATCTAGGGCAAACCTGCATGCCAGTTCTTCGGCATTGTCGGCAACTTCCTTTTTGGGGAGTCCCAGCATCCTTGCAAACTCGCCGATGTGCGGAGTAATAACGGCAGGTGTTTCTCTTGCCTGAAGGCGTTCCTTCAGTCTGGACAGAACATCCGGCTTGGATGCGAGCGCGCCTGCATCAAGGACTATATTTCCGGCATCGCGCAGAAAGACTTCCGTCAACGATTCCATGTTCTCATAATCTGCCGGAATGCCGGAACCTATAAGCACGGAACTGACTTTTCTGCAAAGCTCTGAAGCTTTCCTTAAGAGCGCCGCTGTTTTTGCCGGACGCAGTTCAAGAAGGGCACACGGCTCGATCGAGCTTACGGCATCAAGGGTCTTTTCTTCGGAGAAGACCTTAACAAGACCTGCACCGGACCTTAAGGCGGCATCACAGGCAAGCACTGCCGCGCCTGTCATATATTCGGAACCGGCGCAGATAAGCGCAGTTCCGAAAGTATTTTTGTGACCGTCCTCAGGTCTTTCGGGAGCAAAACCTGATATTAGTTCTCTGTCGATAGTAAAGATATCAGCCATTTTTCTCCAAATCCCTGTCAGGTATCAGATCTTCATTCCTTATGCTCTTGATAAGATTGATGTCAAAAGGCGTCTCTTGATATACGTAGTAGTTAAGCCAGTTCGTATACATCAAAGTCGCAGAAGACCTCCACTTAAGGAGCGGACCCTTCTCGGGATCGTCATCGACGTAGTAGTTCTTAGGAAGATCAACGTCATTTAGACCTGCATTCAGATCCCTTTTATACTCCCTGTCCAGCGTATCCCTGTCATATTCGGAGTGGCCCGTGATGAAGAACTGTCTTCCGTGAAGATCGGATATCGCGTAGATACCGCACTCTTCAGATTCGGAAAGGATCCTTAAGTCCTTTCTCTTCTCAACGTCCTCGCGTCTTACTTCCGTATAACGTGAATGAGGGACATAGAAGATATCATCAAAACCCCTGAAGAGCTTTACGGGTCTTGACCATGTCATCGAATGCTCGAAAACACCGAAGACCTTCTTATCCAGGACGATCTTCGGGATGCCGTAGTGATAGTAAAGTCCTGCAAAAGCTCCCCAGCACAGATGGAGCGTTGAATAGACATGCGTCTTGCTCCATTCCATGATCTCGACCAGTTCGGGCCAGTAATCGACTTCCTCAAAGTCGAGTTTCTCAATGGGGGCTCCGGTGATTATCATGCCGTCGAAATACTCTTCGGAAACTTCGGGAAAAGTCTTATAAAACTTAAGGAGATGTTCTGCAGGAGTATGTGTCGACTGGTGTGTCTTGGTAAACAAAAGCTCGACGTCGACCTGGATCGGAGAATTTGAAAGGGCCCTTAAGAGCTGTGTCTCCGTCGTGGATTTGTCGGGCATGAGATTGAGGATGAGGATCCTGATCGGACGGATGTCCTGTGACAGGGCCCTGTTCTCCTCCATAACGAATATTCTTTCCTGTTCAAGTATATGTCTTGCCGGAAGATTGTCTGCTATTCTGATAGGCATTTCCTGCCTCCTTTATATCGCGAAAGATCAGCGCTCATCGGTTATGAATTCATTCAGGATGGATTCAGCCGGAACCTGTTCGGGGCTTATTACCGGGATCTTACCCAGATGCCCCATCAACTTATTTGCTTTGACAAGTGCTGCCGAGAGGTCAGCAAAGGCTTTACCTGTTGGAGACTTTTCCATGAATACACTGGGTTCGATCGAACCTTTTTCCACCTTGAGGAGAGCTTCTTTGATGTCATTCATGGCCATTGGGGCCACGATGAGACTCTCATATGCAAGGAATGAATTGACGTGATAGTCAGCAGCGGTCAGGTATTCCTCGTAGTACTTATCTTCTGACTTCTGGATCATCGGCCAGTAGTCGATCGTGGCAAGTGCATGTGCGCTTCTGTGGCGGAAATCTCTTATGATCCTTCGAAGGAGCCTTATCTCATTGCTGTCCATGAGCTTTGTATCGCAGAAAACATTGCCATAGGGCATGATGAATACTTTGGAACATTTCTCAGAAGGACATTCGCCTGAGATCCTCGGGGATAAACCGTGAAGGCCTTCCACCACCAGGACACCGTCATCGCCGAGGCTTATCGCATTGGCCGGATCGCCCTCCTGCTGGACCCTTATGTTGAAATCAAAGAACGGCGGAACAACGGTCTCGCCGTTAAGAAGAGCCTTAATGTCACGCTGTATCCTGTCAACATCAAGGGCGTCTATCGTCTCAAAGTCCGGTCTTCCGTCTTTGTCGCACTTCAGATCCTTAATATTGTAGTAATCATCAAGCGATAGGTGAACAGCCTTTCTTCCTCTCGCATTGATCATGTTGGACAGTCTTAAAGTAAAAGTGGTCTTTCCCGAAGAAGTAGGTCCGGATACGAATATGGCTCTCTTCTCGGGATCGGAACAGATTTCATCGCAAATGGAATCTATCCTGCCGACAAAACTCTTTTCGGATTCTGCAATAAAACGCGGAAGCCTGACGGCGCCGAGGGATTCCTCGAGCTCTTCAACCGTAATATCGATTCTGTCTCTAAGCTCTGCCATATGGTCTCCTTTAAAGATTTATTTTCGCTGAGGGAAAAACCTCTTGATGATAAGCGTATTTATGATCCAGTCCCAAACATACTGGGCGATCTTTACCGCCAGGTATATAAGGCTCGGGATAACGATTGCCGCCAAAGCAAAAAGCAAAACGGTCCCTACGACGTGAACGCCGCCGGCAAGTACGCCTAATACCGTTGAGAAGGAACCTGCGCTTGCCTGGAATTTCTCAGTGTATTTCTCAAGAGTGGAATTGAGATAACTGATGAGAAAATCCTGAAGATCATCTACCCGTACGGAAAGCTTGGGAAGGAGCAGGCTTACTGTATAGCTGATGATCAGATATGATTTGAATATCTTCACCAATAAAATAGAAATCTTGCCCCACCAGGGCATTCGGTAATATCTGAAACAGATAAAGGGATTGGCCAGAAACAGAAGCGTAAATACGGCGATATGGATCGGTCCGATTACGCCGAATCCCAATATCCCTTTTCCGAGAATGTAAATGTAAAGGATTATGGCATCGACAAGAAGCCCGTAGATGACGAATAAACCGAAATGCTTACGGTTCTCAAAATCCGTATCACTCCAAAGTCTTCCAAGCAAAAGCCCTTCCAGATAATCCAAAATACTACTCCTCGTTCTTAAAGATTCCCGGAGTTCAGTTTCCGGGCGCATTAATGAATTTTATCACATTAGCGCTAATGAGACTACAAAGCATATTTTATTAATAGCAAAACAATAAAAAAGCAGGCCACCCGCCTGCCGCACCCTTTCTTATGGTTCATCCCTTACCTTAACGTAAAACTGCACCCCGTAGTCTGTTCGATCAGAAGCTGGAGTTCCTTCCATTTCTTGGGAAAATGCTGTTCGGCGCCGGATTTTAAACTTGTCTTGTCCTTAAATTCCACTTTGATGATCCATTCACCGGGGATAACGGTCTTGTCACCATACTTATCCGTAAGACCCATGTTATATCCGTTCATCCACTCGAGCATTCCCGTATTAGGAAGCTTCTCTCTTATGCGTCTCAGATTGTCTTCGCTGATGGATCTTGTGAAATTGTTGTTCCACATGTAGTTATCGCGCCAGGAAATGACTTTACGATCAAAGTCATACTTCACCGCATATCCCTCGTTTGCAAAGGTCCTTATCTCGACCTCCAAAACCGTTATGGATCCGTATGCCTTCTCCAAGTCCATTTTTGCTCCTTATTCTACCGCGATGCCGAAAATGCTTCCGGACGTGGTTCCTACTACAAGCATACCTTCATATATTATCGGAGAAGCTTCGATGCAGATCCCCGATGAAGTCTCGTCAGGAGTTCCAATATTCCTCTTCGTCTGTATGTAAGTGATCCTTCGCTCCTCGTCAGGTATGCCCACTTCCATCTTTATCATGTGGACCTGTCCTATCGAGTCGCAGATCACGATATAGCCGTTCCCCTCGGAATCGTAGAAATCAACAGGCGAGCTGTATGAATAGATGTTCATATTATATGCCCAAACCTCGGTACCCAAGTCCTTGTCATAAGCAACAAGTTTGTTACCGCTGGCAAGACCTTTCGTCATACTAAATGAGAAAATAACGAGATTTGAGAACTTGCCTTTTCCGATAATGGGATTGCCGAAGCACCCGCCGCTCTGGTCTGAATCGGATGACTCTCCGTTGAATGTATAGCACGGCTCGGACGTCTGCCATACGGTCTCACCGGTAAGTCCGTTAATCTTGTAGATATAGGCAGCACCGCAGTATTCTCCGGTTCCGCCCTGATTATCCACTTCCGTACCGATGTAAACATATGGGATTCCGTCCTCTTCATCAATGACGGGAGTAACATCCGAATCATCACCAAGGACCTTAGTCCAGACCATCTGAAGCGTATTGAGATCCAGACAACAGAGATTCATCGTGTTGTCCATGAAATAGCCGTAATTACCGTATACCGCTATAGAACTCTCAACGCCCATGTGTGAACCGATGTTGTCGTCAAACATGTACTTGTATCCTGTAACGACCGGACTGACGTAGATCGCACCGCCCGTATAAGACGTGTTGAGATCAAATGTATAGATTATGCCATTCTCGCAGGGCCAGATCAGGGTGTCGGTTTCTCCGTTTACGATGGGCGAGGAATCAAAAGCATTCCAGTTGCTCCTGTAAGCTCCGTCATCAGAACCGTCATAAGAGAAAAGAAGTGACCCGTCTATAAGGGAATAGATGTACATGCCGAAGACCGAACCGCCGTTATTGTCAGTCTGTCCGACATAAAGGAGCGGATAACCTCTCGGATCAAGAGCCGGAGTACCCTTTATGGAGGCTCCGACTTCGATCGGATCTCTCGTCGGTTCGCCGTTCTGAAGATTAAAAAAATAGATCTTTCCGTCCAGAGCCGCAATGATTACTTCAGTCAGCGTAAGCTGCTGTTTGGCAGTATCATACATATCCATGTTCTGACGGGTTGCGGCAGGCCATTCAACTACCAGAGGCTGCCCGGTCCACCTTAAGCCGGACCATTCAAAGTTCAGAGTGGAAGCAAGGAGTGATCCTACTTCATTGTATTCCCATCTCTGTGTAAGAGCGCCCCTGTAAAGATTTGTATAACCAAAGGATGCGCAGTTTCTGAAGTTGTTTCCCCTGTAAGTGAATATTCCGGGCACAGATCCGTAGAAGACCGGATCCTGCATATAGATGGGATTTTCCCTGCTGTATTCACCTTCAAAGATCGTGCCTTTGACCATGATCGTCTGGTTGATCTTACGCGCTGAAGGCAGACATTCGGGAGCTATTGCGAGTTCTTTATTGATATTTACGGATGCAAGACCGGGATAAAGGATCGGATTCTGGTAATCGGTAATAGGAGGAACGGGGGTAGGTGTGGGAGATGCAACGGAGATATATCCGGACTGGTCAGTGGTATCGATATTGGCCAAAGTTTCTTTAGCCGTTGCTTTTTTAAAATACACAGCGGCAAGAACACCCGTGAGGCAGACAAAGAGAAGTGTGATCACGACGACAAGCGTCATGGTACCTTCATTCGGGTCCCTCGAAGGTCTGTAGAAGTTATTATTTGGCTCGATGTACTGTTCACCGTGCTTCATGGATCCCCTCTTATTTGGTCTTTTCCAAAAAAGTTAACGCTTATTGTAACACGGCTGTAATTTTATCTCAAATTTTGACCGGTTCTAAAGCTTCAAAAGGCCAATAAAATAAAGGATTTTTGAGTATTTACTGCAGGCTTTCGGCATATTCGGCTATCTTTTCCAGCCTGTGTCTCATGCCGGATTTGCCGATCGGAGGATCCATCATTGCCCCGAGTTCTGCCAGTGAAGCACCCGGGTTTTCCATGTGTGCTTTGGCAGCTTCCCTTAATTCTGGAGAGAGCTTATTTGCCAGACCGGACTCCATTACTCTTGTGATCAGTTCATTTCTTTGGGCGGCTGCTTCTGCCTGACGTTTGGTATTTCCAGCATCGCAGTTAACGGCTCTGAACACCTTACCGTTAACGTCTTTTCCGGCCCTGATATTCTCAAACTCCATCATGGCGGACGGACTTCCGATATAACTTAAGAAGTCGGAAACGTCATCACCGTTCTTGAAATATACGGCATAAGAATTCTTGCGCTCCGTCCTGATATGCTTTATCGAAAGGACGTCCAAAGCCGCAGATATGAGCATGGCATTTTCCTTGTCCTGAACGATGAATTCGATGCGGTAGCCCTTGTTCGGATCGGAACAGTATCCGCATCCCCAGAATGCGCCTCTTAAAAATCTCCTTGCATCTTCGACTGTAAGACTCTCATTCGCGAAAGCCGATAACAGCTCTTCGGAACGGTCCCAGAGACTTGAAGAATATATGTCTTTTAATATTATTTTTCCTTTGGAATAAGCGCACTTGATTTTTTCGGCATCAAAAAGATGAATTATGAGTTCGGAAAGCCTTTCAGGGATCTTGATCTCTTTGGCAGAACCTTTTGAGCTGCTCTGGCTTAAAAACAGTCCGCATAAAGCAGTCTGCCTCTGAACAGGCTTTTTAACTGCCTTGGTGGCAGTCTCAAGCTTGACTCTGACGGAAAAACTGTCTTCTTCCATCAGGTTTCGTCCGCCTTCTTCGTATATCTGTGGGGTTCTTTATCGATGTCCCTGTGATTTGTAATGCACTTGATGCCGTTTTCGGTTATCCTTCTGGCAATCGTCTCCGCGCAGTAAACGGATCTGTGTCTTCCGCCGGTACAGCCGATTCCGATATGGACGCTTCCCTTTCCCTCTTTCTCATAGAAAGGAATGACAAAGGAAAGGAGCTCGGACGTCATGTAATTAAACTCATCCGTTTCCCTGAAACCTTCAAGGTATTTGGCTATCTCCTCATCTTTACCGGTGTAGTTTCTAAGCTGCGGAAGATAGAAAGGATTTGGAAGGAATCTTACGTCAAACACATAATCGCAGTCGACCGGAAGACCGTATTTGAATCCGAAAGATTCTACGACCACAAGGATGCTCTGGCTGTCTTCATTCTTGATGATCTCACCGATCGCTTTACATAACTCGGCATCAGTCAGAAGAGAAGTATCTACTACGACGGTTGCGATCTCTCTGATGTTTTCGAGCATCTTCCGCTCTTCTGCAAGCGCCTTTGTAAGAGAACCCTTCTTGGTTGCAAGAGGGTGCTTGCGCCTGGACTGCTGGTATCTGCTGATAAGGACGGGGTCTGACGCTTCGAGGAAGATGACCTTGTAAGGGCATCCGACTTCCTCGTCGATGAGCGCGAGCGCTTCGTCAAATCCGTCAAGATATTCCTGAGATCTGACATCAACGACAAAAGCCAGTTTGGGTGTCGAAAAGCCTTCGCCGTTCCTGCCTTTGAAGAAGCTCCTTACCAGATCCGGAAGGACGTAAGGCGGAACGTTATCCATGCAGAAATATCCGCAGTCTTCAAGATATCTTACCGCCGCACTTTTGCCGGCACCGCTCATTCCGGTCAGAAATAATATTTCCATTTATTAACCTCCGAAATTACCCACAAGTCTTACTTCCGGCTCGAGCTTTACGCCGGAGTTCCCGAAAACCTTTTCCGTAACATGATCCATCAGTCTTTTTACATCGGAGGCTTTTGCCCTGCCCCCGTTATTAACGATAAATCCCGCATGCTTCGGTGATACCTGTGCGCCCGAATCATCAAGGGCAAAACCCTTAAGTCCGGCTTCTTCAATGAGTTTGGCAGCAAAAAATCCTTCCGGTCTCTTAAACGTCGAACCTGCAGACGGGACATCCAAAGGCTGGCTTGCCGTCCTTCTTCTCCGAAGGTCTTCAATCAAAGCATCTATTTCCTCTTTACTGCCCTTTGAAAGGATTGCTTCAAAACCTAATATAACTGCTTTTTTACCTTCGGCATTCATTTTTTCGAACAGGCTCGTTCTGTAACCGAAACCGCATTCACTGCCATCTATATATCTGATATTATTCCCGTCCCAGTAACTTACTCTTGAAATAAAGTCTTTAGTCTCACCACCGTATGCGCCGGCATTCATGAATACCGCGCCTCCGCAGGAACCGGGGATGCCGCACGCGAACTCTGCTCCGGTAAGAGAGAGCTCCGCACAGTAATTTCCGAATCTTGCAAAAGGAAGTCCCGCACCTGCGGTAACAATGACCCTGCCGTCATCTGTTTCCGAAGATGACAGTTCACTCATGTTTTTTGCGATCCTTATGACAAGTCCGTCAAAACCCTCATCGGAAATAAGACAGTTCGAACCATTGCCCAGGACAAATACTTCAACGCCTTTATCTTCTGCCCATTTGAACAGTGAGGCGACTTCGTCTCCGGTGGAAGGCTCAGCAAAATACCTGGCAGGGCCTCCACATCTGAAAGTTGAATATCCCGCAAGCGGAACGTTTTCGAGGGGAATGACGTCAGCCATCCAAAGACTTCCCGGGGAAGACTCTGGATACGAGATCCTGAGCCGCATTGTAACCCATCTTCTTGACCCTGTAGTTGATCGCAGCCGCCTCGACGATGATCGCGAGGTTACGTCCGGGACCTACCGGGATGGTAACTGAAGGAACCTTTATGCCGAGAATGTCAGTAGTCTCCTCGGTTAGTCCCAGTCTGTCATATGTCTTTTTCTCATCCCAAAGTTCAAGATTGATTACGAAGTCGATATTCTCCTGCTGCTTAACGGCAGATACACCGTAAAGCTCTTTAACGTCCAGAATACCGATGCCGCGGATCTCAATAAGATGCTTGATGACATCAGGTGCGCGTCCAAGAAGAGTGGTCTCTGAAACCTTGCGGATCTCGATCTGGTCATCGGCGATCAGTCTGTGACCTCTCTTTACTATCTCCAATGCAGTCTCGGATTTACCTACGCCGGACTCACCCAGGATAAGGATACCTTCACCGTTTACCTCGACAAGGACTCCGTGCATTGATACTCGGGGAGCAAGCTCCATCTTGAGGTATTTTACGAGCTCGGAAGAAAAGTCTGACGTTGCCTGTGATGTTCTTAATACAGGTGTCTGATACTTTCTTGCCGCGTCAAGGATCTCCTTGTGGACCTTATGGTCACGGGTAACGATCAGTGCGGGGATATTCTTCTCGAAAAGAGCGGATACGGACTTAGCCCTCTCTTCCGGAGAGAGATTATCCAGGTATGCATGCTCCATATTACCGATCATCTGGATTCTGTCAGGTCCGAAATGATCATAATATCCTGCAAGCTGAAGACCGGGACGCGTAACGTCCGCTACGCATATCCTTCTTGATTCGATATCACCCGAATCATAAACGACTTCAAGGTTATATGCTTTTACGATCTCTGATAGAAAGACGCTCGAAAAAGGCATTGGATTAGGACCTCCTGTTAATCTTTAAGATCAGAATCCGATCTCTACCTGATGAGTCTTGCCGTCTGTCGCGACAGGAAGCAATGTACCTTCCACATCTGCGCCATCGAGCTTGACCTTAATACCGTCCTGTGCACGGATGAAACCTTCGGGCTTTGTAATATGGATATCGTAAACCGTTCCGGAAATGGATACCTTAACGTCAAGCTTCGTATCAGTCTTTCTGAGGATGGGTTCCACTCTCAATCCTTCACTTGTGAATTCAACACCGAAGCACTGGAAAAGAGACAGAAGAAGCCATGTGGAAGTACCGGACAATGTAGGTCCGATATTTTCGCCCGTCTGGCTGTTGTTGTACTGTGTGCACCATCTCGGGTTGCCGCACGTAACGAAAGGCGACTTCAAAGTCTTGAAGGGCAGGATCTTATCGATGATCCAGTAAGCCGTGTCAGCAAGTCTTGAAGCAAGAGCTTCATCCTTAACCGTCTTGGCCGCACCGAGCATCGCAGAGCATGCCATCATGTTCGCATGCTTAAATACGCCGCCGTTCTCACGGTCTCCGGGATAATAAAGAGCTACGTCGATCTTCGGAGCGATCCTCGGGTAATCTACCGTGGAGCAAAGTCTGAATCCGTAAGGGGTCTTCAGATACTTGTCGAGCGAATCGAGCATCGTGTTGATCTCTTCTTCGGAAGCAACGCCCGCCAGGAGTGACCACGAGAAGCTGTTAAGGAAGTATGTGCCGGGATGACCTGCTTCGACAGCAAGTCCGTCGCCCTGAGCGCCGAGGTAAGAAATGTCTGTTCTGTCTTTTCTGTTAAAGAGGACTCTGCAGTAGAAGTCGCCCTTCCAGCAATGTTCGCGGAGGTTGGCTGCAAGCTTGTCGGAAAGTACCTTCATGTCATCAGCGGCACTGTCGCCAATCTTTCTGAACATTGATTCTGCAGCATCTAGAGCAACCTTCAAAAGGAATCCGTTCATTACGGACTCTGAGAATTCGGAATCGAAAGGAACCTCACCGTATGCTTTTCCGTTTGCGGCGAGCTGTTCCTTATATTCAGCGACCTTGTCTTTACCGGAAATTGCATCAGGGTCTACTCTCAGGCAGTCGTTCCAGTCAGCACGATCGATAAGCGGAATGCCGTGCTTTCCGAGCGAGATCCTGCCGCTGTACATGAGGATTGCCTTGATCGTATCCTTGAGCTTGCGCTTAACGCCTGCATCGGTCTTCTTTACCTTTGTGCCAGCCATGACGAACTCTTCCTCAAGGAAAGCATAATCATCAGTAAGACCGAGATATCTGTCCAAAGCCTGCAGGAGCCAGAGTCCGTCATCTGACCACCAGCCGGGTTCTTTTCCGATCCAGTAGAAGTTATGGTTTGTATATCCGTCTTCATATACGTTTTCGATCCATCCGGCAAGCATCTTCTTTACGAAGTCCGTTCTGCCCATGCCTGCGAAGTAATACATTGAAGCGAAGATATCCTGGATCTCTCTGAAACCGATCTCACGGTAACCCTTCTGCGTCCAGTCCAGAGATCTCGAAACGAATGTCTGATAGAAGACCTGGAAAGGAAGGTTGTTATTAACGTAAGCCTCGAAGTCCTGATCCTCGTGCTCGATCTTCATGTAATTGGAATACTTGCCTGCAAAATCGATGACGTCCTGAAGATCTCTTGCAAGGTTCGAAGGATCTTTAATGTAGTTTGCGACTGCTTCAGCTTCTTCTGCGGGAGTCTTGTCGATTACGAACTTGTCGTTAACGCAATCGGAAGAAAGGCATGTGATGTTATCGACACGGACTGCGCCGTTCGCCTTGACCGTAAACGGTGTAGATGTTGCAAAGAAGCCGGGGCCCTTTCTGGAAGGTCTCGAAGCCAGAGGATAGATGAATTCAGGCTTAGCAAGGCTTCCTGAACCTACGAAATCAGCATATCTTACACTGTACTGGTCAGCGAAAACATCGCCGTCAGCAGTATGTACGACAGTCTCATTGAATCTGATGTCGCCCTTTGTGCCGTTGGGGTTAGGATCTGCGCTTACGGCACGGATCTCATTATCCTCATTGAAGAATACCTGGGACTCGCCTACTACCGTCGTAAAGATAACGTCTTCGGAAAGAGCATGAGTCTGCTTCGTTCCGAACATGCCCGTGCAGACGACTCTTAGATCTTTGTCTTCTGACGTTGTATTCTCGATATCGATGAGCTGTGCTTCACAAGCGACGGGAAGGCCCTCCCTCTGCGGAACGATGAAGATCGTCCTCTTGATGTTTAATCCGTTGGAAAGCTCATAACTGATGGTTGTCCTGTTCTGTGAATGGATCGTTCTGATCTTCAAAAGATTATCGGCGATCGCATCTCCGGACCAGAAGATCTGCTTGCCGTTCTCCACGAGGTAAAACTGACGGTTTGCGGGGAAACCGTTCTCTTCGGGAAGATAGTCCCATCTTGTGGCAAGCACCTGGGTATCTGCATGGGATCTGAAAGAACCGCCGCCCAGGCTGTCAACAGTGCTCTTAGGAGTTGACTGCAAAGGATAGTCGAAACCGATGCGGTTACCGATGAGCATATTCGTGTAGTAGTGCGGTCCAGGAGAAGGCGTGGAAGGATCAAAAGCAAGCTCGCCGTTTGTCGCAAGCTTTCCGCCCCAAGTGTCAGTACTCTTAATGAGCTCTGCGCATCTTTCCAAAACCGCTTCATTGAATGCGGCTTCTGCAAGATTTCCGTCCTTTTCCGTTAAAGCTCTGAAATCGTTATCGTTTCTGACGATGAGGATACTGTATCCGTCACCTGTCATTTTCGAGAACTGGTCGAAAATGACATCATCAGAAGCAAGTATGTTAACTGCCATGCTGTCGAACTTTAAGCCCGAAATGCCGATAACGACAGGCGCTTTGCCGAATTGAACATACTGGGCGGAGATGCCGCCTGCTACGATGGTATCGCCGAACTTATCGATAAGAAGTTCTTTTGCGGTAAGTCTTTCGCCTCTTGCTTTTTCACCGATGTAACCCATACTGATCCTCCGAGAGATGTATATTTAAAATGTGCTTTTTTCAGCAAGTAACCCCACGGTTCAAATATGACTGCGGGGTTTTTGCTTCAGTTAATGACTTAATTGTCCGGTAATGAAAAACCGGATATCAGCCAAGAACCACCTCGACCTTGTGAGTCTGACCGTCGCCTGCGACAGGAACGATGCAGCCGTCGATCTCATTTCCGTCTACCGTGAGCTTCTTGACGCCCTTGCATACATGATCGGGATTCTTTATCTCGATCTCATATACGTCACCTCTGAACTTACGCTCTACCTTGAAGCCGTCCCATGCTGAAGGAATGGAAGGATCTACTCTGAGGCCGTCGAATTCAGGCTTGATGCCGAGGATGTACTGGGAGATGGCAACCATGTTCCATGCTGCAGTGCCGGTGAGCCATGAGTTCTTGCCCTGGCCGAAGTTCTTGGCATCCTTACCGCCGATCATCTGACCGTAAACATAAGGCTCTGTCTTATGGATATCAGATGTCTCTTCCGTGAAAGCAGGAGCGATCTTTGAGTAGTACTCAAATGCCTTCTCGCCTCTGCCGGCATAAGCCTCGGCACAGATGATCCATGCATTGTTATGAGTGAAGATACCTGCGTTCTCCTTGTATCCGCCCGGATATGTGGAGATCTCACCATACTGGATATAGTACTTCGTGAAAGCGGGGTTATTGAGAACGAGACCGTACTCGCAATTGAGATACTTATCGATGGAGTTGAGTGTCTTGATGTCTGCACCGACGTCCTTACCGATCTCGGACATAACTGCAAAGCCCTGGGGTTCGATGAAGATCTTACCCTCTTCACACTCGTGTGAACCCATCTTCTCGCCGTTAGCGTCGTATGCTCTTAAGAACCACTCGCCGTCGAATGCGGATTCCATGGTGTTCTTCTTCATCTTGTCGATCTCAGCCTGGGCCTTTGCAGCCTCATCAGCCTTTCCGAGGTGCTCGAGGATACCTACGTAAGCAGGACCGGTGTATGTGAAGAGAGCTGCAACGAATACAGACTCAGCGATCTTTGAGTAACCGCCCTCTGCCTTGAACTTCGGATTGGTATATGTCTGGAAGCTCTCACCGGGTGTGTCGGAGAAGCATGACAGATTGATGCAGTCATTCCAGTCGGCACGCATTGCGAGAGGCAGTCCGTGAGGTCCGAGATTATTTACGATGTGATAGAAGGATACGTTGAGGTGCTCGAGCATCGTGTGCTTGCCTTCCGGATCATCATCGAAAGGAACGTTAGCATCCAGGATTCCCCAGTCGCCTGTTTCCTTGATATAAGCGGCAACGGACATGATCATCCAGAGCGGGTCATCGGAGAAGTCTCCGCCGATGTCCGCATTACCCTTCTTCGTAAGAGGCTGATACTGGTGATAGCATCCGCCGTCAGAAAGCTGTGTGGAAGCGATGTCGATGAGTCTTGCCCTTGCACGGTCAGGGATCTGGTGAACGAAGCCAAGGATATCCTGGTTGGAATCTCTGAAGCCCATGCCGCGGCCGATGCCTGACTCAAAGTAAGATGCGGAACGTGAAAGGTTGAACGTAACCATGCACTGATACTGGTTCCAGATGTTGACCATGCGGTTGACCTTGTCATCAGGCGTATCAACTTTGTAGATGGAAAGGAGATTCTCCCATGTCGTGCGGAGCTCTTCAAGTCCCTTTGCAACCTTTTCGGGTGTGTTGTACTTGTCGATCATCGCATAAGCCTTCTCCTTGTTGAGAACCCAAGCCTCTCTTGTAAGGAGGTTTGCAGGCTTCTCGGAAGCGAACTTCTTATCCTGGGGATTCTCTGCATAACCTAAGATGTAGATCAATGTCTTGCTCTCACCGGGTGCAAGAGTGATCTTCTTGAAGTGTGAAGCGATGGGTGACCAGCCGTCAGCGAAGGAATCAGAAGCCTTGCCTGCCTTAACGGTCTCCGGATTGTCCCAGCCGTTGTAGATGCTTCCGAGAAAAGCATCACGGTCAGTGTCATAACCGTCGATCTCATCGTTTACCGTATAGAAAGCGTAGTGATTACGTCTGTCTCTGTACTCTGTGACGTGGTAGATCGTAGAGCCTTCGATCTCCACACGGCCTGTGGAAAAGTTTCTCTGGAAGTTCGTGCAGTCATCCTGTGCATCCCAGAGACACCATTCAGCCATGGAGAATAATGAGAACTCTTTAGCCTCGGAACCTTCATTGGTAAGAACTACCTGCTGGACTTCTCCGTCGTAATTCTGGGGAACGAAGAATGTAACCTCGGCCTTAAGTCCGTTCTTCTTACCCTCGATAATGGTGTAACCCATACCATGACGGCACTCGTACTCATCGAGTTCCGTCTTGACAGGAGACCAGCCCGGATTCCAGACTGTGCCGTTGTCATTGATGTAAAAATATCTTCCGCCCATGTCCAAAGGCACGTTATTGTAACGATAACGTGTGATTCTTCTGAGTCTGGCGTCCATATAGAAACTGTAGCCGCCTGCAGTGTTCGAGATCAGGGAGAAAAAGCCCTGATTTCCCAGATAGTTGATCCACGGATAGGGTGTTTTGGGGGTGTTAATAACGTATTCTTTTCTTGAATCATCGAAATGCCCGAATTTCATGTAGATAGCCTCCGCATATTAATAATAAAGACCATATTATTCTACACTATCCGGGAGACGTTTTAAACAAAGCAAATATAAACATTCTATGTATTATGTCACAATTTTGTTTCGGTTTGCCCATTAGCGGAAATGAGGTGAAAAACACCCTCAGGACTAATGAAAACAGGCTGCCCGTAAGGACAGCCCGTAAAAAACATTCTCAAATCACCGGCGTTATATCAGGCCGTCCTCGGCAAGCTGTTCTTTGAAAGCATCTTCAGCTTCCTTGACCGTCTCGAACGCGCCTTCGCAATATGCGCCTATTACCGCATTAAAAGCACGGTCGTAAATGTCCTCATCCGTTATCAGATGTGAAGCATCTGCCTTTAATGCACTGTTAAGCAGAATCGGATACGGATTCTGACCTCCGAGCCACTCAAGACAGAATTTGTCATCTGTCGCAGCCTCAGTCATGATCGTTACGTTGTTTACGAACTCGCCTCTGTTTACCATCTCTTTGAGGTTGTCTTCGTTGATGCAGACTGCCCTGATGATATCTGCTGAGGCAGCTTTCTTGTCACAATACTTTGAAGCCATTACCCAGGATCCGCCGCTGAAGTAATCAGCCGGAGCTGACGTCATCCCCCAGTCACCTGACGTGGGATTGACGGTGGTTCCTTCACCGGGATTAAGCTGCAGCTGGTATTTGGCAAACTGGAGTGATCCCCAGTATGAGACTACGGTCTTATCAGACATGTGATCATTCCAGGCCCATGACCAACGTTCATCGTTGAAGGTAAGTTCTTCATCGTAAAGATTCTTCGCAAAGTCGAACAATCCCTCAATACTCGTGTCAATATTGACGCCTCCGTCCATTATCCAGCCGTTATTGCGTGTTGAGAGGAAGGCGTCATAGGCTTCGGTATATCCGGAGATCAGCTTGACCGAGCCGTCTGATGCGTTATTGACCTTTCTTGCAGATTCCGTCACCGCATCCCATGTGGCAAAAGAAGCAGCGAGTTCATCGGGATCGGAAGTGCCGAGATATTCTTCTGCCAGGGATCTTTCATAGAAGACACCGCAGGGGCAGACCTTCCAGGACAGGCCTTTGATGACGCTGTCATCGTCACTTGCAAACCTGAGCGTATAGTCAAACATATTCGTACACTCGGCATAATCAATACCGAGATCATTGATGGCTATCGTATTATCAGATGCCAGGTATTTTCTTGCGTAAGCGGCATCACAGGTAAATATATCGGGGGCATCATAGCCGTCGGAAAGGACTGCATCGAGCTTTTCCTGGTAATCGGCGCTGTCCGATACTTCTATGAAAGAGTAATCGTTTGTAGTAATTCCCGCATACTTCTCGGCAAGACCAACGAACTCGGAATTATAACCGTAGATCATTATCTTGCCTTCATCCTCATCAGTTACATCAGCAACGGATAATTCCTTGTAACCTTCAAGATCATCCGGAATAGCCGTTGTTTCAGTCACTGTCGTTTCTGTCTGAACTGTCTCAGTAGTCTCGGAGACCGTAGTAGATTCTTCAGCGGGCAGATTGCATGACGTGACAATGCCCGTCACCATGGCAGTTGACAGCAACCAAGCGGTCAGCCTGTTTATCCTCATCTTATTATCCTCACATTAATTATATTTGATAAATATAATCGGCATTGTATAACACATCACATAGAACTTCAATCTCATTCTATGCAATTGCTCAAAAACGTCATGTGAAGATTATGCAATTTGGATAATCTTTTTCCTGATCCTCAGATTCCGAAAACGGATGCTCCGTACCTGTTAAGGAACGCAGAATATGCATTGATATCGATAACCGCACTGTATACAACGCCGTCTGAAACTCCGTAAATGGTAGCAAATGAGCTATTCTGAGAGGAATCAGCGGTTTCCGGTCCGGGAGCGATAAATACCTTCTCGATAGTAATCTCCGTAGCAGCACTTTCAGCCTGAACCTCTTCTTCCTCCTCTTCCTCTTCTGAATCAGCAGGTCTCGTGGCTGAAGGAACACCGGAAGGTACAGGTGTCGGTTGGATCTTAAGTGAATTCTCAAGACCTAATCTGAGAGCATCCTCAAAACCTGCGGGATCAATACTCAAAGAAGAAAAGTTAATGTACTGGCCTGAGAGCATGTCGAAACTTGCAAAGTCGATTACCGTGCTCTCGTCTGCTTCAATACCCTTTACTTCATATACCATGAGAACGGAAAGAACGCGTCCGTTAGTCGTATACTGGAAATCAACAGTAACTGCCGAAGGGACCTCGATTACTCCGGAAAGCTTGTATTCAGCCTTAGACTTTGCAGCAACCCTGTTATATGCGCCTTCTGCTTCAGAATAGAATCCGTCAACGATCAGATTGATGGAATCCATGACATTTTCATTAGCGGCATCCGTAACAACAAGTCTTGTTCCTTCAAATGAAGAAAGAAGTGTTTTATTGTCATCAGAATATGTCTTTTCTCCGAATTCCTCGACTGTTACCTGGAAAACGTCAGTAAGGTCGATCTCCGTATATTCTGAAAAATCCACACGTTGGGGAAGCGGTGTGGGCGAAGGGGTAGGTGTCGGAGAAGGCGTGGGAGTAGCCTCAGCCGTGGTCTCTGCCGTAGTTTCAGTCGGCGCTTCAGTCTCAGAAGACTCCGCAGTCTCCTTTGTCTTCTCAGTTTCAATAACGGTCTGGCTCGTAAAAGCATTTCCGAGATCGCTTATTCCCTGGCCCAATTCATCGGTATTGATAGAACAAGCCGCAAGAAGCGTTGTCGCCATGCCTGCTGAGATCAATAAAGCTACGAGTTTATTCCCTTCAAGCCTCTTCATTTCTCTTACCTCCAAAAATAATCTAATCCTTATGTAATATTTTCTTAAAATACGCTAATCTGTCAGGCGGTATATGTAGCCTCATAGATTCATTATATCCTACTTTTTTCTTATTACGGCAATATGATATTTTCTCTGTTCATCGCGACCGAGAAGACCAGACCCTGTACGGAGGCAGATCTTCTGATCATCAGAGCGCCTTCGCGGCTTGCGAGGAAAGCAAGTGCCGTAGCGGTATCGCTTCTCTTTTCGGGAGAAAAAGTCATTTCCATGGGTATCTTCGCTTTGGTCAGTTTCTCGGAACCAAAAGCTGCTACCTCTGCTCCGAGTTCTTCTGCTATCCCCTTTATGATCTCACTGTCTTTGGCAGAGTAAGCCGAAGCGACAACAGCAACCGCCTCAGGATTTAAGAGATGGTTCATCAAAGACTTTCTGATATAAGGACGGCAGTAACCGGGATCGGTCTTAGTCTTGATCTCGATCCCCAGACTCAGGATCTTCGGAACGAGAATCAGATTCTTATCATCCTTTTCGTCGCCCAGATAAGCACAGGTGATAAATACTGAAGGCTCTGTCTTTCCTTCCCTTGCAGCCTTGTACTGCCTGATGAAATCATCCTTCATGTCATAGGGATAGCTGTGCAGGGAGTATGTCATCGGGTCAATTACGGGATCGGCAAACAGGATCGGAAGGTCCGTATAGACATTTACCTTTTCTCCTTTCCGGATCCTGTCGTTTACACTATAGAAAACATTCTTGTCATTAACCGACATGTTATATCTCGAAACAAGATCCGTCAGGTCGCCGGTAGTCTCTGCCTTGCCTTCAAATCCCGAAAAACAGAACGGACCGAGAGAATCCACGACAGCCGAATAGACTGCGTCAGCTCCCTTTTCGTAAGGCTTGTTGCCGCGTCTTAAGATAGCTGCGTAACGGCCTTCCGGAGATACCGCTATCACCGGCAGGTCACGCGTCTTATCCGTTATCGTCTCTTCCATCGACTTGATCGCCGCTTCCAAAGGAAGGACCATTACGATGGCGCAGTCGGTCTCGCCTTCAGCCAGAACGAAACTCCCGGTTATGAGCTCCGTTCCGGTAATGTATCTTCCGCCGATGTCATTTATCAGCTTCTGACCGGTCGATAACGCCTTGGGAGATTTGCCATAACAGATGATATACATAGGCCGGGACCACCTTCCTTTTTTCTGATATAACATTATCACTCTTTTGCTAAAATTGATTCAAACAACTTCGGAGGATGAGATATGAAAATAGTTATTCTTGACGGATCGGCTGCCAATCCGGGAGACATATCCTGGGGAGCTTTGGAAAAACTCGGCGAAGTCATTGCTTACGACATAACATCGAAAGATCAGCTTATCGAGAGACTGAAGGGCGCCGAATGCGCCATTACAAATAAAACGGTATTTGATAAAGACGTTTTCGAAAAGCTCCCTGATCTAAAATACATCGGCGTCCTTGCAACGGGATATAACGTCGTTGATCTTGCTGCCGCCAAAGAACACGGCGTTACCGTAACCAACGTCCCGGAATATGCCACATTTGCCACGGCCCAGCACACAATGGCACTGCTTCTGGAACTCACAAATCTCGTCGGACTTCACTCAGATTCTGTCGCAGAAGGCGAATGGTGCAGATGTCCGCAATTCTGCTATTTCAAGGCGCCTTTGACCGAACTCTGCGGCAAGACGCTTCACATAATCGGTCTCGGAAAGATCGGTAAGAGAGTCGCCCGGATGGCTTTCGGCTTCGGCATGACGGTAACGGCAACTCCTCACGACACTTCACTCATAGGAACGACCGTGGAAGCAGGTGCTGCAAAGGTCAGATGCCTTGATTTTGAGGAAGGTATAAGAAATGCCGATGTGGTATCCCTGCACTGCCCGCTAACGGAAGACACCAGGGAGATCATCAACGGGGATTCACTTTCTCTGTTTAAGCCCGGAACGATCCTCATCAACTGTGCAAGAGGCCCCGTGGTAAATGAGCATGCCGTAAGGAATGCATTGGATACCGGCCTTTTGGGCGGATACGGAGCAGACGTCGTATGTGTAGAACCGATGCTTGAAGACAATCCTCTGAAGGGAGCTCCCAATTGCGTCATCACTCCACACATTGCCTGGACACCCGTCGAGACCAGACTGCGCCTGATAGACATGGCAGCCGCTAACCTGAAAGCCTTCCTTGACGGGAACCCGGTCAACAAGGTCAATTGATCTGATTATTTTTCCCTATAACACGCCGAGGGCATCCCGGTAAATCGGAATGCCCTCGACATGGAATAAGGGATAGATTAAGAAAATTGTCGAAATTAATTATTCCGGACACATATACATGAATATGTCTCCAGCCAAATTTTAACAAGCAGATTGTTTTTGGTCAAACTATTTTTCATACTATTTTTTTGATGTTTTCAACTGTATGACGAAGCCCGCTGTGCAAAACGCCACTACCAGAAGCAGACGCACCAGCGAATAATTGACTCCGACATCAGTCCCCAATACCCTCTGACCGATTATTCCAACATATTCTTCCGAGAAGATTCCTGTCCAAAGGATCGGAGAGAGCACTCCCGATATCATCCTTGCCCCGACAAATGCGGTAAACAGGCTGATGGTCCATTTCTGAGCATAATAAACGATCACTCCTATCAGGAATCCTGCCACAAGCCCGGATCCGAAGGTAATGATTATTCTGAGCGCGCTGTTCGATACCCTCTCAAAAAGGAAGTTAAAATCATCATAGAACCAAAGGGCGCACACTATGGTCGTAATGGCTATCAGCGCTTTCAGATACAGCGTGAATGCAAGAATTCCGAGACCGATCGTAAATACCGCGATTGCCACGAGTTTGCCGGTCTCATTCCAGACGAGCCCCATCTCACCGGTAAAATTGATTAAAAATCTGGCAATGATAAAGCCTGCCGCGCCTCCTGCTATGCCGAGGCTCAGACGGAAAAGCTTATAGCCTTCAAAACACATAAGACTTCCGGCTATGACGGCTATGACCGCGATCACTATGTCAGACAATACCCATTATCTCCTTTACCTCGTTAAAACTCACGGCACTGACCAGTTCCACCTTGGTCCTGGCAGCCCCGGGAAGTCCTTTGATATAGTATGGCATCACACTCCTGAACTCCCTTACGGCCACATCTTCGGGAAGATATTTAAGCCTTCCTTCAAGTTCCCTGATCATCATGAGCTTTCTGGCCTGCTCATCAGGATACTTCGGCATCTCCGATCCTGCAAGTCCTGCCGCTATCTGTTCGAAGATCCAGGGATTCCCTCTTGCGGCCCTCCCTATCATGATCCCGTCGCACCCGGTCCGTTCAAAGACTTTGCGCGCCGAATCGACATCACATATGTCCCCGTTGGCAAAGAACGGAATGTCATAATCTCTTACTGCATCTCTCATGAGCGCGATCGCTTCGATCGAGCTCTCACCGTGATACATCTGTGTCCTGGTCCTTCCGTGAACACAGATCATGTCACAGCCCGCATCCGCCAATGCCTTTGCAAAATCGGGCTTTCCCTTGTCACCGGCATTAAAGCCCGTTCTGGTCTTAACGGTTACCGGCACTTTCCTCTTAAGTCCTGCAACTGTCTTTTTGCATGCTTTGACAATATCAGATGCCCTGACCGGATCTTCCATAAGAGCGCTTCCGGAACCGGTCTTAACGACCTTTGGGACGGGACAGCCCATGTTTATATCGATGATGGAAACATCTTTAAGTTCAGGCGTTTCCATGATCGTCTCTATGGCTGCCTTAAAGTCATCGGGGTCGCTCCCGAAAAGCTGTATCGCGGTGATGCCCTCTTCTTCAGGGGATATCCTCATATACCGGAAACTCTTATCTACGCCGTTATATCTGATGGATCTTGCGCTTACGAGTTCCGTCGGACTGTATGCAGCGCCCATCTCATTGCAGATGATCCTGAAAGGAAGGCTGCTGATTCCCGCCATGGGACTTAATACTATCGGGTTTTTGAGGACTATTTCACCGATTATGACCGATTTCATTCAAACTCCTAAAAAAACTAAAATCCTGCGAATAGATTTTATATTATTATCTTGCTTGAAATAATAACAAATCAGGGACAAAATAGTATCTGTTAAACGAGGTGCATTTTTATGGATGATTGTCTGGTCTATTTTTTTACCGGATTTTTGGACAGCGGTAAGACTTCCGTGATCTGTTCCTGGATCGGCGGAGAGAACTTCAAGAACCGCAAAGTTGTAGTTATCAACACCGAAGAAGGTGAAGAGGAATACAAAAAAGAGAACTACGAGGGCGCTGACCCCGTAGTGATCAACTGCGATACCGACGACGTAGACAGAGAGATGACCTTCGACATCGAGAACAAATACAAGCCCGGCGTCGTCTTCATCGAATGGAACGGATCAGTCTCCCCTGCAGAGTTTTTCGAGAAAGTGGACGTGCCTGAGCGCTGGGCTCTCGCAGCAGCCGTCGTAGTTATCGACGCTTCCACTTACGGTAATTATTTCAGGAACATGCAGACCTTGTTTGCCGACTATTTCAGATACGGCGATACGGTCATTTTTAACAGAGTAGATGAGGAAAACGATAACATTCCCAAACTCAGAGGCTCTGTCAAAGCGGTCAATCCGGGCATGAGCATCAATTTCCTCGGTAAAGACAATAAGATCATCAGGATCGAAGACCATCTTCCCTTCGATCTTAAGAAAGATCCCTGCCATATCGCAGCCGAAGACTTCGGCCTGTTCTACACGGATGCCATGGATAACATGGGCAGATATAACGGCAAGAGGATTAGCCTTATCGGACAGGCAGTGATCCTTCGTGAGTTTAACGGCCGCGCTTTCGTTCTTCAGAGACAGGCATATACCTGCTGCGCAGCAGACATTCAGATGATGGGCGTTCTCTGTTTCTATGAATACAGGTCGAACTTTCCCGTTAACCAATGGCTGAAAGTAACCGGTACGGTAAGGTATTTCGAAGACGATGACGGACAGGGCGGCAAGATAAACGTTCCTTGTCTCACGGTCGAAGATTATGCCGTAACGAGCAAACCCGATAACGAAGTGATTTATTTCAATTGACATAAAGAAAAGAGGAATCTTCATGACAAAAGTCGACATCTTCTCAGGATTTCTGGGAGCAGGCAAAACAACACTGATAAAAAAGCTTATCGCCGACGGATATAACGGCGCCAAGCTCGTTCTTATCGAAAACGAATTCGGACAGATAGGCATCGACGGAGGCTTTCTCAAAGAATCCGGCATCGAGATCACTGAGATGAATTCGGGCTGCATCTGCTGCAGTCTCGTAGGTGACTTCGGTACAGCATTAAAAGATGTCATCGATCAGTTCGCACCTGACAGGATCCTCATTGAACCCTCAGGCGTCGGCAAGCTCTCTGACGTTGTCGCTGCCGTAAAGCGCGTGGAAGGAACCGAGGTCTGCGGAACCGTTACGGTCATCGATGCTTCCAAGTGCAGGATCTATCTTAAGAACTTCAAGGAATTCTATGAGAATCAGATTAAATATGCCGGCACGATAATTCTGAGCCGCACTGGCAACATCTCCCAGGAAAAGCTCGATCAGGCGATAGAACTTATCCGTGAGATCAATGATCACTCGCAGATCATTACCACTCCCTGGGATGACCTTTCCGGCGTTCAGATCCTCAAGGCTATCGAAGAGCCTCTTACCGCAGCCGACATGGCAGCCGCTCTTCTTGAGGCTGAACAGCATGAGCTTGAACACGCACACCATCATCATGAACACGGCGAGGATTGTGACTGCGAAGAATGCAGACACCATCACCACGATGATGACGATGATGACGACGATGACGAGCACGAGCATCATCACCACCATGATCATGACGATGATGACGAACATGAACACCATCACCACAATCACGATGACGACGACGATGACCATGAGCACGAGCATCACCATCACGATCACGAACATGAACATCATCACCATCACGCTGATGAAGTCTTTGATTCAATCGGATTCGAGACATCCAAGCGTTTCACCAAAGAACAGATCGAAAATGCCCTCAAGGCATTGGATGATACAGAGAAGTACGGCATGATACTCCGTTCAAAGGGCATAGTTGCCGGTGAAGACGGCACATGGATCCATTTCGACTTCGTACCCGAAGAAGTCGAAGTAAGGACCGGTGCTTCTGACGTTACAGGCAAGATCGTCGTTATCGGAGCGGAAGTTAAGAAAGACGCAATCAAGGAATTATTTGGTATCTGACTATGGGTAAAAGAGGATTAAAGATCATCGTTGTAGGTGCAGGCAAAGTCGGCGACACGCTCGTTAACAGGCTGGCTGAAGAAGGTCACGATCTGGTCATCATCGATAAGAATGTCGAACGTCTCACAGAACTCGCGAACCTTTGCGACTGTATGGGAATCATCGGTAACGGCGCAAGCCACGTAGTGCTCGAAGAAGCAGGTGTTGCTTCCGCAGATCTGTTCATTTCCGTTACCGAATCAGACGAACTTAATCTGCTTTGCTGCACGATCGCAAAGCAGTTCAACAGGAATCTTGCAACGATCGCGCGTGTAAGAAATCCTGACTACGGCAAGGAGATCCCTTATCTCAGAGCCAAATTAAGCCTTGAGATGATCATCAATCCCGAATATGAAGCTGCAGTCGAGGCTGCGCGCATCCTGTTCCTCCCTGCCGCCATTTCCATCAACTCTTTCGCACACGGAAGCGCCGAACTCGTTAAGATCAAGATCCCTGAAGGTAATGTTCTTGACGGCAAGACCGTTGCTTATTTGGGCAGCAATTACACTAACGACCTTGTCATCGTAGGAGTTGAGCGCGGAGATGAAGTCACTATCCCTAACGGCGGCTTTGAACTTTCCGCAGGCGACGTAATATCCATCGTCGCTACCAGAAAAGTATGTCATTCATTCCTCAAATCCATCGGTTTCAAGACAAACTCCGTAAGGAGCACGATAATAATCGGCGGCGGTAAATCCGCTTACTATCTTGCCGACCAGCTGATCAAGACCGGCATCGACGTAAAGCTCATCGAGAAAGATCCCGGGCGCTGTGATGAATTAAGCGAGCTGCTTCCCAAGGCAACCATCATCAACGGTGACGGAATCAACGAATCACTTCTTGAGGAGACCGGCATCAGGGATGTCGATTCCGTGGTAGCTCTTACCGGTATCGACGAAGAGAACATCATGCTTGCCCTTTTTGCAAGACAGATCTCCAAGGGAATTAAATCCGTAACCAAGATAAATAAGATCAGTTTTACTGACGTTATCAACCGTCTGGATCTCGGAAGCGTTATCTATCCCAAGCAGATAACTTCTGAGGCCATTATCACGTATGCGCGTGCCAGACAGGCTTCCATCGGAAGCAACGTCGAGGTCATGTATCATCTTTTCGATGAGAGAGCAGAAGCCATCGAGTTCAAGGTAATGGAGCCTTCAAATGCCACAGGCAAACAGCTTAAGGACATGAAGCTCAAGCCCAATACGCTTGTATCCTTTATCAACCGCTCAGGCAAGATCATCATCCCTACCGGTAATGATTCAATCGAAGTCGGCGACAGCGTTATGATCGTAACCAAGAACAAAGGCTTCACCACTTTGACCGATATCTTAAGATGAACATAAGAATGCTTGTTTACATCCTTGGCAAGGTTCTCCTCATAGAAGGAGTCCTTATGATCTTGCCCGTAATATGCGGGCTCTTATACGGAGAACGCCAGGTGCTGATATACGTTCTTGCAGCCGCAGTTTATATGGGGCTGGGCTTTGTCATTTCAATGAAAAAACCTAAGAACATGACGATATTCATCAAGGACGGATGCATTGCGACCGCGCTTTCCTGGGTCGTATTAAGTATCTGCGGATGCATCCCTTTTGTTCTCACCGGAGAGATCCCTTCTTTTACGGATGCGATGTTTGAGACCGCCTCGGGATTCACCACCACCGGTGCAAGCATACTGACCAATGTCGAAGCCATGTCCCACACTTCGCTGATGTGGCGTTCACTGACACACTGGATCGGCGGCATGGGAGTTCTTGTATTCCTTCTGGCCGTAGTACCGATGGCCGGCGGATCAAACATGAACCTTATGAGAGCAGAAAGCCCCGGACCTTCCGTAGGCAAGATCGTTCCTAAGGTAAGATCGACTGCTAAGATGCTCTATCTCATCTATCTGGCACTCACCGTAACTGAGATCCTGATTCTCTTTATATGCGGCATGCCACTGTTCGACAGTATCTGTTCCGCATTCGGAACGGCCGGTACGGGCGGATTCGGCGTAAGAAATGACAGCTTCGCTTCTTATGCACCTCACATCCAGTGGATCGTGGCCGTCTTCATGATAATGTTCGGCGCTAACTTCAATTTCTACTATTACCTGACTACAAGACAGATAGCCAAGGCTTTCAAGATGAGCGAGATAAAGGTTTTCCTGATCGTCATAGCATTCTCGACAGGCATTATCTGTTTCTCGGTAAGGAATTTCTATGGAACCTTCGAAGAAGCTTTAAGGCACTCCTTCTTCCAGGTATCGACCATCATAACGACGACGGGATTTGCGACCACCGATTTTGACCTCTGGCCTACCGTAGCCAAGTTCCTGATCCTGAGCCTGATGATCATCGGCGCATGCGCCAGCTCAACGGGCGGCGGTATCAAGATCGCAAGATTCCAGATCATGTTTAAGACGATCAAGAGAGAGATCCATACTTACATCCATCCGAGGACAGTAAAAAAGATACACGTTGACGGAAAGACGGTAGATACCGATGTAGAGCATTCCGTCGCTCTTTACTTCTTTATCTATCTGCTGGTCTTTGCTCTGTCCCTGTTCATCGTTTCTTTTGAAGGACATGATCTGGTCACGTGTTTTTCATCCGTAGCGGCAACACTAAATAACATCGGTCCGGGTCTTTCAATGGTCGGCCCTACTCAGAATTACAGTTTCTTCTCTGTAATATCTAAGTGGGTATTTATCTTTGATATGCTGGCAGGAAGGCTTGAACTTATGCCGCTCATCGTATTCCTTAACCCTGCTACGTATAAGGGCATAATCAAAAAGCCCGCCAAGGCAAAGGGCTGATCCATTTTATTACGGAAACGGAATATCAGATCTCGTACGGCTTGGGATCTATCTTCGTATATCTGATTATCTCTTCCATGCGGGGACGGTCGAGATAAGCGACAAGTGAAAACGCTTTTCCGGCTTTTCCTGCACGAGCAGTCCTTCCGATCCTGTGAAGATATAGTTCGTTTTCTTTCGGAATGTCAAAATTGAAAACTGCTTCTATATCATCGACATCAATGCCTCTTGCTACAACGTCAGTAGCGACGAGAACGTCAAACTTGTCAGCCCTGTAAAGATCCATAACGGTATTACGTTCTTTCTGGCTGCAGTCCCCGTGAAGCACCCTTGCCGATACTCCTGAATGTGTCAGCTGCTGGCCGACCTTTGAAGTCTGTACCTTTGTATTGCAGAAGATAATGGCCTTCCTCAGATCTTCTTTAGCCATTATCATTATTATCGTCTTAAGCTTGTCTTTCTCGGGACATTCTACAATATATTCATCAATGTCGGGATGGTCTTCTGCTTTAGGCATGACATCGATCTCAGCACTTCCCGACATGAATTCCCATGTGATGTTCTGAATCTCCCTTGGCATTGTGGCTGAGAATAAAGCTATCTGCTTATCCTTTGGCGTCATCGCCATTATCTTTCTTATGTCGTTGATGAATCCCATCTTGAGCATCTCATCCGCTTCATCCAGAACAAGCGTATAGATATTGGAAATGTCAACCAGTTTTCGCTGCGTCATGTCGATAAGGCGGCCTGGAGTTGCCACGATTACCTGTGGCTTTTTCTGTACCTTCTCCGCCTGCAGACGCATGCTCTGACCTCCGATCAACGCTGCGATCCTGAAGCCTTTAATATATTTGGCAAGACCTTTAAGTTCAGTCGTTATCTGAAGGGCGAGTTCTCTTGTAGGACAAAGAATGAGAGCCTGAACGAACTTTGAATCCATATTGAGATACTCTAATATCGGTATTCCGAATGCGAAGGTCTTTCCCGTTCCGGTCGGAGCTTTGGCGATCACGCTGATATTATCCATCAAAAGCGGTATGGCTTTCTGCTGGATGGTAGTCGGCCTTTTTACGCCCATCTTCTTTAAGGCATCCATTACCTCGGGCGACAGGTCAAGATCTGCAAATGTCTTCTCTTCGTTCATTATGATTCTGCTCTTTTCAATATATCCCGCAAACTATATCACAGATAAACCCGTAATGATATGATTGCAATAATATATAAAATAGATAATAAGATTCACTTCAATATATCAAGGAGTTCTTTATATGACCAAACGCGTATTTCTGATCGTTCTGGACAGCTTCGGAATCGGCGGCGCGCCTGATGCCGCCAGTTTCAATGACGAAGGCAGCAATACCCTTGCGGCAGTGTTGTCGTTTTCGAACGATCCTTATCCGAACCTCTCGAAAATGGGACTCCTGGCAATAGACGGAGAATACGATAAAAGGATCGATGATTTCAAAAATGCACAGGAATCGATTCCTTCGCCTATCGGTTCTTATGCCAGGGTAAGAGAAGTATCCGCGGGAAAGGACTCCACGATAGGTCACTGGGAGATCGCGGGCATCATCTCCGACAAACCGCAGCCTACCTATCCTGACGGTTTTCCCGATGAAGTGATCTCCAAACTGGAAAATGCAGCCGGAAGAGGGTTCCTTTGCAACAAACCTTACAGCGGCACGGATGTTATCCGGGATTATGGCGAAGAGCACATCAGGACGGGCAAGCCCATTATTTACACTTCGGCAGACAGCGTCCTTCAGATAGCAGCACATGAAGAAGTGATACCTCTTAATGAGCTTTACGATATCTGCGCCAAAGCCAGAGAGATCATGAGCGGCGAACATGCCGTGGGAAGAATCATCGCAAGACCTTTTACAGGAGAACCCGGAAACTTCACGAGGACTGAAAACAGACACGATTTCTCACTTGCCGCTCCCTCTTCCACAATGCTGGATCTTCTTAAGAATGAAGGTTTTGACGTCATCTCCGTCGGCAAGATCTACGATCTTTTCGCCGGAAGGGGCCTTACGGAATCCAATCCCACAAAGGGAAATACCGACGGCATCAATAAGACCATCGAGATGATGGACCGTGATTTTACGGGACTCTGCTTCACTAATCTCGTCGACTTTGACATGAAGTACGGTCACAGAAATGATATCGCCGGATATGCCTCTGCCATGCACGAATTCGACGATGCGCTGGGCACTATACTCGAAAAGCTCAGAGAAGATGACCTGCTCATCATTACCGCCGATCACGGGTGCGATCCGTCCACTCCGTCCACTGATCATTCTAGAGAATGCATTCCCCTGCTGGTCTACGGCGACGGATACAGAACCCCCTGCAATATGGGTGAACTGACCGGCTTTAATAACATTGCGGGCATAGTTCTGACAGCGCTGATGAGAAGAACTTATAAGAGAGATTTCCGCCCTGAAGCCGACAGTAATAAGCCTGATCCGGATAACATCATGAGCTATGTCGATCTTACAAATCTTAAGACTACAGCCACGGAAGACGACATCAGGGACCTTATAGAAAGAGCGGTTTCGCTCGGAACGGCTTCGGTCTGTATCCCTCCCTGCTTCGTAAAAGATGCGGTCCGCATTTCCAGGGGAAGGGTAGCCGTGTGCACGGTAATCGGATTCCCTAACGGCTACAATACAACAGCCGCCAAAGTATTTGAAGCAAGAGAAGCATGCGACAACGGAGCTTCAGAGATCGACATGGTGATCAACATCACTTTCGTCAAATCGGGAAGATATGATGAAGTCCTTGAAGAGATAAAACTCATAGCAGATGCAGTACATGCGAAAGGCGCAATCCTTAAAGTGATCATTGAGACATGCGATCTTACCGAAGAAGAAAAAATAAGACTCTGCAATATCGTAACCGGGGCCAATGCTGATTTCATAAAGACGTCCACGGGCTTTGGAAGTTCAGGCGCAAAGGCAGAAGACATAAGACTGATGAAAGAGAACATAGGTCCCGGCGTAAGGATCAAGGCAGCGGGCGGCATAAGAACAATTGACTCTGCCAGAGAAATGCTGGATAGCGGAGCCGTCAGGATAGGAGCTTCAAAACTGGGAACCTGAGCAAAAACAAATTTTTGTTCGTTTTCGGGTTAAATTGTATTTTAGTCCCATTATTAGAACTCGAGCTGTGATATAGTACCTCCAGTAAAGAACATATGAACTTTTTGGAGGTATTTTTCATGTCACCACTCGATATGCTGATATTCCTGTTTTTTATTCTTGTAACCATCAAAGCTGCCTCTTCATGCATAGATTATTGGAAAGATGCCGAAGAGGCTGTTGCTGAAGCTCCCATGCCAAAGGCAGTCAGGACGCAGGCTGCGCCTTCTGTTACCGTCAGGACCGTACGGCCTTCCTCAGTACGCGTTACCCCGATAAAGCGGGTCAACACTCCGGCTGCTGTCTCATCTCACAGATATTTTACCGATCAGCAGATTACATTGAAGGAAAAGGGTGCAGCGTAAGTCCCGACCAATGACAGCTAACCCTCTAATCCGTTTTTTCTCCGTAAAAGGGACTTATCCGGCCTTGCTTCTCCTTTCGTTCTCCACACACCTCAAAAAGCAAGGCCGGGATAACTCCCGGCCATTTTAATCTGCAGATGATTTTTTCTGTCAGAAAGAGACTTTATTCTTTCCTTCTCTCTTGGACTTATTGAGCTTTCTCTCAGCTTTGGATAAGAGATCCGTCAGATCTGGATTGCTTGGATCGAACACTGCCAGACCTGCTGAGATCGTAACCTTCTCTCTCTTTCCGTCAAGGACAATCGGCTCGTTTGCGATCTGTTCGACAAGTTTTTTGGCAATGCCTATTGCAGAGACCTTATCTGTATCAAGAAGCACTATTGCAAACTCATCACCGCCGGTACGGAAGCATGTGTCTTCCGTTCTGACATTTGCCATACACAATTCCGCTATGCTCCTTAAGACAATATCACCGTTCTGCTGGCCATACTGATCGTTAATATGGGTTATATCATCAACGTCAGCTACAAGAAGAGCGAACGTGCTGCCGTCAGTTCTCTTCTCATAAAGACTCGCATACTTTTCAAGCAGCTCGTAGAAATAACGCCTGTTATAGAGTCCGCTCAGGTCATCAACGCGCGCCAGTCTTTCCATCTTGTGGTAAGAACGCTCAAGCTCAAGTTCGAGTTTTTTCTCCTCGGTAATGTCCCTGCTGATGCCCCATGTTCCTACTATCTCGTTGTTCATGTCATAGAGCGGATATTTGGATGCACTGTAATATCTGACGTTCTCATCCTCGCCAAGTTCTTCTTCAATATTCAGAACGGGCTTTCCGGTCCTCATGATCTCGAGCTCGATCTGTCTTGCCTTTTCTGCGAATTCAGGAGGGAAGAAATCTTTATCAGACTTGCCGATGAGTTCATCCGGCTTAATTACGCCAAGCTGGTTAGCATGCATATAGTTATTCCAGATAAACTTGGAATCCTTGTCCTTAAAATAAATAGTATCCCTTCCGTATTTACGGATCGTATCAATTACGAGCATATCGTTGATCTTCATCGCTTCCCATATATTATTGTCAGACATTTTTTCCACCTCGCCGGAGTCTTCCCTGCCGGATAACAGTCAGTTATCAGAATGGCTTTCCTTCACCTTCAGTAATCGTGATGCCTTCTGAAACGAAAGCATTGTAATAAATGTCGTAATCAAAAGCTGCCGGAGTAAATACGCCCGGTTTCTGCCATTTGTCTCTGCACATCAGCTTTACGCCTGCTATGAGTGCAGAACCCTTCATCTGGTCAAAAGCATTAACGTTGTATTTCTCGTAAGCCTTCTCATTATCTCCCTTAATGATATAGGATCTGGTGATCTCTTTATCATCCTTCTTTGCCTTGCCGGTAATATAGATCTCATAAGAAGCAATGCCCTTCGCTTTAACCTCGACAGTCTGTGAAGCAGTCGAAGCATTTGCAGACATTTTCGGAAGAATGGCTGCCAGAAGATCTACCGGAGCCACTTCAACATTACCGACTTTTACGGGTTTATCAGAAAGCAGTCCCAGTTCATCAAGAAGATCCAGCTTTTCCTTAGGCGGAACGTGTTCCTTGGAAGGCTTTCTGCCGAGTTTGAAATATCTGGCATTGTTGACATCAGGAATCTCTTTAAGAAGATCAGTGATCATATGACTTGAATCAAGATAAACCTTGCTTCCCGAAGCTGAACTGCCTTCGATCGACAGCGGAACCGTCTCGACGACCTTGCTGTTCTCGATGTAGAATACTTTCTTTATAGGACCTGTATATACTTTTGCTTCAGGAGTCTTTACATCTTCGGAATATAACGTATCATCGACCTCGGTCTTGCCCTGGGCGGATGCTTTCTCTCCTGAAACCGAAACGATATCAATATTGTCGATGGTTTTGAAATCCACAGCGGCAGCACGTCTTACGATCGTATTCACAACACCCGGAACGAAACCTGCTCCGCAAACGGCTGTCTTGCCATTGCGCTGGAATTCGGCGAACATCTTAAACTGTTTAGAAAGCAGAGAAGTCGGTGAAGGAATATCCGGCACACCGAAAAGAGCACCGTCGATATAATCCGCCTTGGCCTTGATCGCAAGATTCATGGCTTCGATGGCCAGTTCCGGCGGAAGTATGTTAATGACAAGGTCAGGAGCAAAGATCTTAACCATCATCATGGCGCCTTCGACATTATTCATGTCTATTCCTGCTGTTACCACCCTAACGCCCATGCTTGATGCAAGGTTCTTGAGTTCATCACAATCGGATTTTTGACGGGATGCAAGACAAATATCAGATGCAAATGATCTGTGCTTGCAAAGATCGGTAAGCAAACGCTTCGTTATATCATTACAACCGAGGATCAATACTCTTTTCATCGAATATCCAAGCGACCTTTCAAGCTTTATTAGAACACCTTGTAGATATTTTACTTAAAATACTAACATTGAGCAAACATTTTTCGGGGCTTTTGTTAATATACCTTAAAGCTTTATATGGCGTAAGATACCAATGTCCTATTTTATGAAAAGGAGAACGGTTATGAAGACACTTAAAAGAATAGCAGCAGGTATTCTTTCTACGGCACTTCTGCTCGGAATGACATCCTGCGCAGCAGCAAATCAGACAGAGGCAGCTGCAAATTCAGCAGCTTTCACTACGATCGAGAGCGGAAAGCTTATTATGGCTACAAATGCTTTCTTCCCGCCTTATGAGTATTATGAGGGTGATAAGGTTGTCGGTATTGACGTAGAGATCGCTACGGCAGTTGCACAGAAGCTCGGTCTTGAACTCGTTATCGAAGACGTAGAGTTCGATTCCATCATCGCAGGCGTTCAGGGCGGTAAGTATGATATCGGATGCGCAGGCATGACAGTTACTGAAGACAGACTTAAGTCCGTTAACTTCTCTACACCTTATGCTACAGGCATTCAGTCGATCATCGTAAAGGCTGATTCTGAGATCACTGATATCGATAAGCTTCTTGAAGGCGATTACAAGGTCGGCGTTCAGTCCGGTACTACGGGCGACATCTATATGTCCAGCTCACCTGAGGACGGCGGTGTCGGCGAAGACAGAATTGAGCGTTATGCAAAGGGTAATGACGCAGTTATCGCTCTTTCTTCAGGAAAGATCGATGCAGTAGTTATCGACAATGAGCCTGCCAAGGCATTCGTTAAGTCTAACGACGGCCTCAAGATTCTTGACACACCTTACACGGTAGAAGATTATGCTATGGCTATCAACAAGGATAACGTTGCACTTAAGGATGCCATCAACCAGGCGCTCAAGGAACTTACAGACGACGGCACTATTCCTGCCATCATCAACAAGTACATCCCTGCAGAAGGCTGACATTCTTATACAGTTTAGCTTTTAGCACACAACCGGAAAACACAAGAGCGGAAATATGGACTTTATTTCCGCTCTTTTATTATTTACAATAAATGGTACTTTTCGAGGGTTTCACACGAAAGAATAAGGAACGGCCTATGATCAAATCACGATTCTGCAAACAATGCGGTGCGAAAATCACGGGAGAAGAGACAGTCTGTCCCAAGTGCAAAGCAGCTCTTCCCGAACTGCTAATCCCTGATGCCGGAAAAAGCACAAACCGGATCTTCATTTTAGGATTGCTTTCGATACTTTTATCGTTTGTACCCATAGCCGGTATAGCATTAGCCGCTCTGTGTTTTTACTTTTCAAACAAAGAACATAAACTGGTAAGTTCGGCCGGTAAAGCAAAGACCGGCAGAAAACTGGCAGGCATCGGCCTGTTCTTATCGATCTTCGGAACAATTTACGTATTCCTGCTCATTTCAGTAGGAAATGTTCCTCTCTGGGCATTAAACACCGTAAATAAGATCGTTAAATGGGCTGCAGGAATTCCTGCTGACTTTGAGAACAACTTTATCACAGACGGCAGATACAGCTATATCGTCAAAGGCCTCGGCATCACATTCGAAGTAACGATATTTGCAGCACTGTTGGGAATTGCTCTCGGAGTCATCGTCGCTCTCATAAGATCATCTTATGACACGCTGAAAGATGAGATGAGAAGCGGCTTCGGAAACTGGCTGCTGACTTTATTAAATAATATCTGCGGGATATATCTTACGGTCATAAGAGGAACCCCTGTTGTTGTCCAGCTCATGATCGCTTATTTCGTTATTTTCGTTGCTTCAAATAATAAAGTCCTCGTTGCAGTTCTGGCCTTCGGCATCAATTCCGGTGCATATGTCGCCGAGATCATCCGAGGCGGTATCGCAAGCATTGACAAGGGTCAGTTTGAAGCAGGTCGTTCCCTGGGATTCGGTTACGTAAGGACAATGGCCTTCATCATTATCCCCCAGGCTTTCAAGACCGTTCTTCCTTCCCTTGCAAATGAATTCATCGTTCTCATAAAAGAGACTTCCGTATCAGGTTACATCGGACTTCAGGAACTTACAAAAGGCGGAGACATCATAAGATCGAGAACCTACTCGGCATTCATGCCGCTTCTTGCAGTAGCAGCCATCTATCTCATAATCGTCATGTTCTTCAGCAAGCTCGTGTCGATACTCGAAAGGAGGCTCAAGAACAGTGAACGCTGATAACCAGGTGATCATATCCGTAAAGGATCTTAAGAAATACTATAACGGTGAAGAGATCAAGGCCTTGGACGGCATAACCACCGACATAAAGAAAGGCGAGGTCGTCGTAATCATCGGACCGTCGGGTTCAGGCAAATCAACTTTCCTCAGGTCTCTTAATCTGTTGGAGCGTCCGACATCCGGAACGATTACTTTCGAGGGAGAAGACATCACCTCTCCTTCGACAGATATCAACCTGCTCAGACAGAACATGGGAATGGTATTCCAGCACTTTAACCTCTTCCCTCACCTAACGATCCTTCGCAACATGACCATAGCACCCATGAAGCTTCATGGTCTTCCAAAGGAAGTAGCTGAGAAAAAGGCTTTTGATCTTCTTAAAAAGGTAGGACTCGAGGATCGTGCCGGGTCTTATCCTTCACAGCTCTCAGGCGGTCAGAAACAGAGGATCGCCATCGTAAGAGCTCTCGCCATGGATCCTGAAGTAATGCTCTTCGACGAACCTACAAGTGCTTTGGATCCGGAGATGGTCGGAGAAGTTCTCGATGTTATGAAGAATCTTGCAAAAGCCGGAATGACCATGGTCTGTGTAACCCACGAGATGGGATTTGCCAGAGAAGTCGGAACTCGCGTAATATTTATGGATTGTGGTAGAATCATTGAAGAGAACACGCCTGAGCAGATTTTCTTAAATCCTCAGAACGACAGACTTAAATCATTCCTTGAAAAGGTATTGTAATCAGGAGGGGATAATTATGTATTGCGAATCATGTGGTTCTTTTATTCCGGACGGTCAGTCATTTTGTTCTAACTGCGGCGCACCCGCTCCACAGGTAGCTGTACAGCCCGCAGCACAACCTGTAGCCCAGCCTGTAGCGCAGCCCGTAGCGCAGCCCGTTCCTGTTCAGCCGGTTGCCCAGACTGTAGCACAACCCGTTGCACAGCCTGTTGCCGTCCAGCCGGTTGCTGTTCAGCCTGTATATCAGCAGCCTGTTCAGCCCGTTTATGCTCAGCCCGTTGTAGTTGCCGCAGCAGCTCCTGCTGTAGCTGCAAAACCAAAGAACGGTGCAGCAACTGCAGGTTTGGTTTTGGGTCTTCTTACTTTCTTGTTCTCATGGATTCCATTCCTCAATTTCCTTACAACTACAGTAATGGGTCTTTTGGGACTTATCTTCTCGATCGTTGGTATCGCAAAGGGAAAATCAGGGGGCAGAGGAAAAGCTATTGCCGGTCTGATCCTTACATTGTTAGGAATCATCATATTCGTCGTAGAATATGTCATTCTTTTCTCAGCAGCTTCAACCGAACTTGGGGATATAGATTATGACGATATATTCAGTGATATTGATTTCGAAGATATTGATTTCGAAGATATTAACTGTCCTTCTTCAGACACTGATGACTTTGTCATTGACGGCAGTTTTGCAACCCCTTATAATGACTACTTCACGGGCGTTCTTCACATCGACGGAATAAGAGTGGATTTCTGATAATATTTCGGGATAAAGAATTATTAGAACGGTATCAAAACTCAAGTTCATTTTTCGTGACTAATTAACATGTAAATACTCTCAAAAAAGTCATTTCTTCCCTGAAATGACTTTTTTGTGTAGTCAACAGGGTCAATTAAGTCTCAAATCAGTCACAGGGAATGAACGCAATCGCCTTAACAGGCAGCTTTTATTTTTGTTTTCTCCTCAACGTCTCGTCATATGAGTAATTCTGCTCGAGAAAATCTTCACCCTTCTGCTCTTCTTTGAAAGACAGTCCGGGATATCCCAATTGTCTTAACACTTCATATATAGCGACTGCACAGGCATTCGAAAGATTGAGACACCTGCAGTCCGCATTCATCGGGATCCTGAAGCATCTGTCGAGATTGGCTCTTAATATCTCTCCCGGAATGCCGGTGCTTTCTTTGCCGAAGATCAGATAGATATTTGAATTCTTTGACGCCTCTTTAAAATCGATATCCGAAGGCGGAACTTTGCCGTAACGGGTCATAAAGAAAAACTCGCCGTCATTCTTATCTGCAAAATCCTTCCATGATTCATAAAGCGTATATTCAGCCCAGGTAATGTGATTGGTCGATGCCCGTCTGAATTCAGGATTGTTTATGTCAAATCCGACAGGACCGATTATGTGAAGAGTTGCACCCGTAGCTACGCAGGTACGCATGATGTTGCCAGTATTCTGAGGAATCTCAGGTTCGAACAAAACTACGTTGATTATATTGTTTCCGGAACAATTCATTTTTCATCTCCAAGCGGATGACATTTTATATAGATAAGCGTTTATATAAATATCATGATTAAGCTTTAGCTACGGCAGCCTTGCCTTTACCCTTGCCCTTTTCTTCTGCTTCTGTCTCGGCAGGGATCGCGAAAGAGATCCTCTTGGATTCTGCTGCCGCTTCTGCGATATTGAGCATATGATCTCCGAGTCTCTCGAAGTCCGTAAGCATCTCGGAATAGATTACGCACGCATCACCGGAGCACACACCTGACTTAAGTCTCTCGAGCTGGTGCTCTCTGTAATCGTCTGTCATGTCATCGATCTTCTGCTCCATCTGCGCCATCCTGATATGGACGGAACCGGGCTTGCTGCCGAAAAGAATGTTATAAGCTTCTTTGGTCGTATCAACCATCTGGCTTACTTCTGCCCTTGCCTTATCAGAAAGCTTTAATCCCTTACGTTCGAGAAGGTTTGCATACCCTGAGATATTTATGGCATGGTCACCCATTCTTTCAATATTTCCCGTGATCTTGAAAAGCGCGCTCATCGTGACAGCGTCTTTCTCGGACATATCAAAGACCATTGCATGTGAAATGTAAAAAGAGATCTCCTTATTAAGATAATCAACATATTCTTCTATTTCGTTTATGGTCTGCTGTTTCTTCTCGTTGTTATCGAGAACTGCTTCGATGCTCATCTGAACGTTGTTTCCGGCCATTACCAGCATTCTGTTGATCTCGTTGCAAAGTGCACTTATCAGGACTTCCGTACCTACCTGGTTATTAGTGCTGATCATGTTCGGATTAAGATACTTAAGGTACTGGACACTGTCATCATCTCCCTTCTTATCAGGAACAATGATCTTAACGAGCTTTACTATGAGTTTTCCGAACGGAAGCAATATGACCGTTGATGCCAGATTAAATACAAGGTGCATGTTTGCAAACTGTCTGGCAACGTCATTGGGAGATAAAGCTCTAACCCAGTCTGCGACGGGAAGCAGATAGTATGCAACGGTAAATATCGCAGTACCGATGACATTGAAGAGCATATGAAGCATTCCTGCTCTCGTCGCGTTCCTGGAACCGCCGATCGATGCGAATACTGCGGTTACACAAGTTCCGATATTAAGACCGAAGATAATAAACATAGCCTGCTCAAGACCAAGGAGCTGCGCTCCGGAAGCTGACATTGCCATTGCCTGAAGTACACCAACGCCGGCTGCAGAACTCTGTATGATGATAACGAAAATAATACCTACTATGATGCCGATAAAAGGATTATTTATGGAAGCAAATATCTCCTTTACGATGTCCATCTCACTTAAAGGTTCCATCGAATTCTTCATGAGAGACATGGCTACAAAGATAAAGCCTAATCCGGCAACCGCTTCGCCTATGCTTCTGAGTTTTTTGTCTTTTGTCAGAAGACAGAAAAAAGTACCCAGCAAAGCGACAACCGGCGCTATCGCACCTACATCAAATGCAATTAACTGGGCTGTGATATTGGTACCGATATTGGCACCCATGATTACCCACAGAGCCTGATAGAGATTCATAAGGCCGGCATTAACGAAACCGACGGCCATTACGGATGTCGCGGTAGAAGACTGGATAAGTGCGGTAATACCGGCACCTACAGCCACACCCATTACTCTGTTTCCAGTAAGTTTTGCAAGAACATTCTTTAATTTATCTCCTGCAACAGCCTGCAGGCTTCCACTTGTGATCTTAACACTATATAAGAACAAGGCCATTCCGGAACAAAGGCCTAATAATGCCGACCAAATCTCTGTCATAAAAAGCCTCCTGATGGCTGTACAACAAATGACATAACTCTACACTAATACAAATTCAAACATAATAATATTTGTGGCAGCATGAGTTGTCAAAGCATTTTCGCAAATATCAAAAGAATTTTTATACTCTCCGGTTGTTTATATAGATATCAATCTATATATCCTTTTTGCGCTTACGGCTAATGTATGCGACCATTATTCCGGTTATTACAACGCCTGCAAATGATACCAGACAGCCCTGGATCAGATAAGGATATTTAAACGTGATTACCGTTTCTCCGCTGTCAACGAATATCAGTCTGTTAAAGTTCCTGATATTACCACGGAAGATGTCATGCTCAGCAAGTGAAGTGTTAACGTTATCTTCCGGTGAATTGATCGTTATTGAATCAGTACCGTATGAGATGTCGATCGGAATGATCTTTCTCTCCGGAACTTCATACTCGCTTACGTCAACGATACCGGCAAGGATCTCGCCTACATTTCTGTCCCTTGTACGCGCATAGTAATAAGTAAGGTTAAATCCGATGAATGTAATGTTGTCATTCGTACCCTTGCCCCAGAAAGGCATCTCCTCATCCAGTACTTCCGACCAGCCCAACACTTCCGTCAAGCCGTTCATGTAGACGGTCTTCCAGTTCTTGAACTCATCAGGGAACAATGCAAGCTCTATCTCTCCGAAAGGCTTGGTCTGGAATGTCGGGAAACCGTTGTCGAATTGTACGGACTGGCACTCGACGCCAAGGAATCTGTTGGTCTTGCTCTGATAATTCTCAGGGATTCCGTCAGCCAGGACATAAACCCTGGAACCGGCTTCAGCGGCCTTGGTTATAAGATCCTCGGCAACTTCAACGTCGTGATATAAGAAACCGTCAAGATAGATGATGTCATAGCTCGAGAGCTCTTCCAGAGTAAAGTCATCGATGTATTCAGTTGGTGCTTCGCTGATCTTCGGGAACATCATGGAGATATAGTAAGCTCCGTTGCCTATTGCGATTCCCTCATATTTACTGACCGTGCCGTAAGTGCCGGTAACATCATTATGATGGTAAACGACGTATATTCCTTCATCATATAATTTCTCGTAGCCTGTCAAAGCAGCAGCTTCTTCTGCTTCATGCTCATTAAATGGAACTATTGCAGCAGAATTTTTCTTGATCAGCACTGTATCGCAGCCATATTCAAGCAGCCTGTCAAACATAAAGTAATAGTATCCGTTATCAAATGCCTCATTAAGCTGGGCGATCTGAAGAGAAGTCGAAGCCGCTTCCCATCCCTGTCCGAACAGCTGGTTTGCCGATTCGCCATTGTAATCCGTAAGGTAGAAAACACCGTTAACAAACGGACTGTGGCTGTCGATAAGAGCAACTCTGTTTTTGGTAACCGCTTTTGCTTCGTCGATCAAGGTGTCTTCTTCGAGCTTTTCGAAATAATCATCTATAGAAAGATCACCTTTTTCAGGTCTGAGGGCATAAACGCATATAGCGCTGTCACAAAACATTAATACGGTAATAACCGCCAGAATGGGTTTCTTTAGGCTATCCCATTCAAGCATCGAGAAGAATATCATTGCTGCCGCGATAGGCAGAAATCTGAGCATCCACAGCAAAGATGCTCCGGGAAGAAGCTGAACAAATGAATATGCTGTTTTCGTAGTCAGCAAGACAATGATTATCGCAGAGATAAAACCCGCACGGGCCCTCTTCTTACTTGCAACAGCTCCAAACAGGGCAAGCAGGAAAGAAACAATACCGAAGTAAGAATCACCAAATCCGGAATTGATCTTATGCGCGGGATTCAATGTCAGATCTATGCTTTGGAAGAAGCCTTCGGCGGCCTGACTCGCATTAGACGTATTGGAAGCAAGTCCTCCTTTGAGTGCCGGGAAAAGGAAAATACCGCTTAAGAGAAAACCTGCCAGAATGGCAACGATTATCTCGAGATCTCTTTTTCCGGATTTCTGAAGCTTTTTCATTCCCGTAAAGCAGCAGAGTCTGTAAACAAGAAGATAGATGAGGCATGCAAGAGCGACCATTCCGGTGTAGCCCACATGGCAGGCACACATGACAAGGAATGTCACTGCCGTTCCTATAAAGTTCTTTACACCTCCGCGTTTTATATACTCATTGATAAACAGGAATGCCAGAGGGAATACCGCCATGATGATACTTCTCGGCATATTTCCTTCGGCAAACAGCACATGAAGGCTCTGGGGCATAAAGAACCATAAGAAACCGAGTATTATGCCTAATACCGGCCTTTTCTTAACGATGCCCGCAATATTCCATGTGACAGCGCCGACAAAGTAAACTATTCCGCAGAAGACTGCAAAACCTTCAAATACATAATATGAGGGGAACAGTCCCGGCAGGCTCCTTGCAACAAACTGGCAGAACGCCATGAGATATGCTGCAACCGGCGGCCAGTAACGCATTAATTCGACGCCGTTATACCATACCGGATTATATAAAGGCCAAAGGTCACCCGATTCAACGGACTTAAGGATCCAGTCTCCCCTGTAGATGTGATACATCGAGTCTGAACCCTTGTATAAAATACCGCAGCGGCTTACGACCCAAATTATTCCGCAAGCTATGGCAACGTTTATCAGAAGACTGACAAAAACAGTTATTATGTTCTTAGTCGTTGAATTCAAAACTTCTCTCCAGTCTTCCTAAAGCAGCTTCAACTTCGTCTGCCTCATTCTCATCTTCAATGCCGTGTTTTTCAGGAAATCTGACTCCGTATGTTCTGACGGGTGTCTCGCTCCCTTCAAACCTTCTTAAGTGATATTCAAAAGGTTTTACTGCTTCATCGATCTGCTTTGCGAAGTATTCCGTAATGTTCTCGAGTGAAGGAATGATGGCAGAAAAAGGATCTATGTCATTCAATACCTGATTCTGATAAGGTTCGAAAACCTTCATTATCATCTTCTCAGGTTCGGTAAACTTAATGATGTTGTTTCCGGTAGTATAGACAGTAGCCACAAACTCCCACGTATGAGGATGCGTATCACCTTTTTTTCCGTCAAATACAACAAAGTGACTGGCATTAAGATAAGCTTTAATCCTGTAATATCTGAGCATTTTTCTCCCTCCTCAAGTATTGACCAACGCTTCGTACAAATATGTGGCGTATGTCATTTCATCTGTGTTATAAGCAAGGATATCTTCCGGGATCTTATCCTTCGGAAGTTTATCTTCAACTATCTTCATGGCCTGTTCAGCGGTCTTTCCTCCGAAGACGAGCATAAATCCGTCCTTACGGTATCTGAGCCATACAACATCGTCACCCAAAAGCTTGCTGCATTCAGAATAGAAGCTCATCATGGAACCAACGTCGAGTTTTATCTTTATGAAGGCGCAGGGATATACGCCTCTTTCGTCAACCCTGTGGAGAAGTCTTAATATCTTGCCCTCTCCCGTAATAATGGCGGCCTGGTTCCTTCCCATGATTACATTATCAAGATAATCAATGTAGTTATTAAGTTCTGAATTAACTTCCTTGATGCTCTCGACTTTCCGTCTGGCTTCAATGAGTTTTACAGTAAAGTAGATTACAGCTATTACCAGAAGAGCAATGAGGAGTATGAGCACGATAAGCAGATAGAGCTTGCTGCTTAAGTAAGCATTATTGGTCAGCATGATCTCATAATCTGTGAGAAGGCATAATCTGTAATCGGTACCCGCATACTCGAAGATTATTCCTGACGCGACGTATTTCGTTCCTTCGAGAGTAATGATCGAGTGCCTGACTCTTCCCTTTACCAGGGTTCCCAAAAAAACCTGGGCACTCTGCGTGTTATAGAACGTGTCCGTCGAGAAAGACTTATAAACATTTGTCTCACTTATGCTTTTTACGAAAAGAAAATATTCTGAGTTATCGAGCGTCCAGTAACGCTGGGAGGTAGAGTCGAGCATCTTGATGGTGTCTTCAACGAATGCATCGCCCGCGATGTCACCATAAAGCTCGATCTGCCTTGCAACGATCTCGACATAACCGTCCTGTTCCTGTGCATAGAGCTCTGCCACGCCCTGCTCGTAATTGTGGATCTGCCAGATGGCAAATGCAGATAAGAGCAATGCCATGGCAATTACACCGACGGTAATAAGAATAAGCGTTTTCCTCGATTGTTTATTCATAGTATTCTTCCTCGTAATTGACAAGTTCCCTGAACTTTTTTATCAGACCGGAAACCTTTCCAAGCTGTTCTCTTGCTGCTAAGCGGAACTTCTCGAACTCTCTAGTAAGGGTATCTGTTTTCCAGCTGCTCGTTGTATTGATGCTGTTTATTATTCCTGCAAGCCTGATAAAGAAGACCACGAAATTGTAGAAAGGCAGAAGCGCGACCACGGCCCATTGCTTCCGGTAGTATTCCCGTATATCAGGGAAAGGCTTTAACAAGTATTGTCCTATGTAGAAATAAAGGTATCCGCAGAAGATGTAGAAAAGGAATATGGCTCCCATGGATAACAATACCGTCGTGCTCGAATAACCGTATGCCATGAGGACTATAAGTGCCAGATACCAGATCATTCTCGGGAATGCGAATGTGTGGTCGAAGAGCAGAGTATGGATGTTCGTGTCTTTCACGAATCTCCATGGCCTGAGCTTGCTCTGCGGATAAAGCCTTGCTACTTCGAGGGATCCTCTCTGCCAGCGCTGACGCTGTGTATAGAGCTTGTTGACGCCTTCGATGGGGTCTGTGTAATAAATAGCATCAACACAGATTCCGACCTTCTGCTTCTGAATGTATCTCATCTGGAACGTAATCTCGGTATCCTCCGAAATTGTCTCCGTATTATACAGGTGGGACTTACGGATAGAGCTCATCCTGAATGCCGAAAAAGCTCCTGACAGCGTGTACATCGTATTTGTCTCGGAAGCATAGTTTCTTCCTGCAAGGAATGCCTGCGCATACTCGCAGAATTCTATCCTTCTGAACAGTCTGGATTTAAAAGACTTGTAATGCTCGATCTTGTCCGGTCTTATGAGGATCGAACCCGTAAGACATGTATATTCACGGTGATTTTCGAGATACAGGACCATGTTCGAAAGAGCATATCTGTCAAGGTAACCGTCAGAATCGATATTGATGAGATAGGTACCCTTGCTGTTATAGATGGCAAGATTCAGTGCTCTGGATTTTCCCTGATCTGAATTGAGCCAGTTCATACGGAGGGTCGGGAACGCATTCTGCGCTCTTGCAAAAGCTTCAAAGCTCTTATCCTGGCTCATGTTGTTTACAAGATAGATCTCTATGTGATCATTCGGATAGTCGCTCTGATTGATCGATTCAAGGCATCCTTCCAGGCTGTTCTCGGAATTGTAGACAGGAATGATCAATACTATATCAGGCCAGATGGCAGGTCTTTCCATCTTTTCCTTCTTATGTTTATGATGAAGCAACACAAAAAAAGAACCGATGGAAGGGATAACCTCAACAATCAGAGGAATGATTATCCACGCGAGCCAGAAGAAGAAAGGATTTACAAGGTGAGTCATTATGTTGTTCACGGTGCTTCACCCCCGCTCTTTTCCCCGATTTCTTCTTTCTTTGTGTATGCGAAATCACCGGTCTTCATTTTCAGGACATGGGCCTTGGTAAATACAAAGAAATACAGGATGACCTGAAGCACATAGAAAATGATCCTTCCTACAATGGTGTGTGCCACATAGTAATAATCCGTTCCGAGGAAATGGATCATGGTACAGATGACGGCTATTCTCAAAGAATTGGTAAGAAGTGTATAAAGGAAACCTATAACGCCAACATAGATGCGCTCAGGAATGTTATATACCGCATAGAAAGAAAGCAGTGATACAAAAGCCGCTATCTCAATGAATCCGGAACATTCAAGGTCAATGTTGACCGTGATGGCACCCTTGGCCGATTCAATAAAGATAACACCGTAACGGTAATATGCCTGATAAAAGCCTGATACCTTACCGAATATACCGGCTATTGCAGCAACAAGCCTTGCCAGAGGCAGAACGAGCCACGGCTTTAAAAGTATCATAAACAAAAGGAAAACTCCGCATGACCCCAGAAGATATCTCCAAAACCTGAGCCCTGCTTTTCTAAGTACCTGAAGTAGCCAAATCCACAAGGCTATTACTGCGGCGGAGATTATATATGTCATTTGCCCTTCTTTCTTCGGTTATGGGTGATGTATGAACCCACAGCCACTGTAGATAACAGGGCTACAAAAATCGGGCCGGTCGATACTCCTGATGTCTCAAGCATGGGCCATCCGACTCTGTGGAAATGGACAAATATTGATTCTGATTCGGAAGTTTCTATATGTCCGCATTCAGCAAGTTTTGCAATATCAAACCAGAACTCTGTCTCGTCCTGGTGATCTTCTATCGTGACGTACATGTCTCCGAGATAGTGGTCAAGATAATTGATATCGTTGATGTTCTTGGATAACCTGGCATCCGAAAAATAGAACAGCGCATAATGATGTGTTCCTTCTGACATGGAACGCACTTCGTTGGCGCTCCAGTCAAGGCTGCCATCGGGTGCAAGCTCGACTGCAATAAGCTTGGTGTGTGTATATCCGAAAATAACCGTTACCTCAAGGAATTCGGTACCGTACTTATAACCGGTATCCTGCTTGCTGAATTCATTGGCAATGCAGTGAACATAAGCAATTCCGTCTCTCTGGTAAATGGAACCTTCGGCATCGTTATAGTTATTGTTCATACCGGCAGTATCGTACTGGATGGTGATTACAGGATAGTAATCCCAGTCGTGATAGTCACCGTCGATAACGATTCCGGAACCGTCATTATAAGGACCCGGTGTCGGTGTCGGATCATCAGGATCCGTGGGCTCCGTCGGATCAGTGGGATCCGTAGGGTCAGTTGGATCTGTGGGGTCTGTCGGATCAGTCGGATCGGTCGGATCCGTGGGATCGACATGATGAATGCTGCCGCTGCAATCAGCAACATCTCTGATGATGTTGCCGCCCAGATAGTATCCGAAGTTGATCGTTGAAGAATACTGGGGCAGCAAGGATGAAGGAATGGCTATCTCGGTAAGCGACGGAGCCAGCCAGGTGGAATACTCACTGTTAAATGCCACCTTGATACCACCGTTATTTGCGGTGTACATCTCATTTGTCTCTACATCCGTAACCTCGATGATGTTTCCGGCAGCTCCATTATCAATAACGGAAATAACCAATACGTAACCAAGATCGGTCTTAATGTTGAACTGGCCGTGTGTATTCCAATGATCGCTTGACCATGAAGCGGAATTCTGCTGTTCCTCATCCATATAGATATAGATCCAGTCACCGTCCCAGACCATTGCGACCTCGTTAACATGGCTGCTATCGCTTAAACAGTCGTACTTGACTACGCTGTCCCAATCGCTGAAATCGCCGTCGATCGTGATACCGGAATATGAATCTGCATTAACCTGAAAAGCAAAGAAAGGAATGGCAAGAGCAGCAGCCGTTACGCCGCTGAAAACTTTAAGTGCTCTGCCTAAAAAACTCATTTTAAAACTATTCCTCCATGTTTCGCGTGAATTATAACATATTAAAAAGCGAAATATGTCGGAAATGTGGCATTTTTATTAAATTTGTTCAACTTCTATCAAAAAGGTCTGATAATTGTTCCTATTAATAGTCATAAAATACAAGGCAGATATATTGATGTTTTTTACTGACCCTGAAAACGTTCGATCGCATCACTAAGTCTTGCGAGCAGAACTCTCTCATAATCTCTTTCCGAACCGATCGAGAAAGTATCGATCTTCGCCAAAGCATTATTCAGACACTCCCTGGCTTTTTGGGCATTTCCGAAGCAGTTCAGCTCGTAAAAACCCTTAACGCGCATCCCGTTGGTATCCGTATCCCGGGCAAGAGTATCCCCTGCCCTGTTGTAATAATCCTTGGCTTTTGACGGAGATATACAATGATATGAATAATAGTAAACAAGAGTAATGCATACGGCCAGCTCGGGTCTGCTGTTAGAGGTTGTCTTTAACAAACTCTCTATTTCTTCTACAGCCGGGGGCATCAGATCGAATCTCCCGCTGGCATCAAGATACGCAAAGTAAAATGGAAAATAGACTATTCTCTCCATATAAGTCACTTTTTTTAATTTAAGCTCTGATACCGGTTTAAGATCGAGTTTCTCAAAGGGGATACCTGCCCTGATCTTTCCTATGGCCGCCTGGGCATAACCTCCAAGTGTGTTTTTCGAATTGACTTTGATGACAACATAGAAACTAATGACTGCCCTGATCATGACAAAAATAAAAAGCGATACACAAAACCAATATAAGACTGAAGCCATGAACGTTGACTTAATATTCAGTCCTCCATAAATGCCTCCGATAAGTCCGGCCCCTGCAATCAGGATATCGGCCAGCGCTATAGTGAGCAGAAATGCAGCCTCCTTTGACGTCAGCTTATCGTTATCCATGCCTTTGCATTTATCAACATCAATAATGCACGAGGCCATAAAACCTATATTGTGCTTATTCCCCCTGTATTCCCATTTCCCGTTACGCTGCTTCTCGTAAGTCAGACCGAAAACTCTGAATTCCGTAACTTTAAAACAGAACACCGGTGCGAGAACAAAATTCATCAATGTATGAATTAAAGACGAGATGACAAAAGCAACTACCGCTATAAAGAGCAGCAGAAAAGGATTTATCATGAGATCTGAAAAATTTCTGATAGCAAACATTGTTTCTCCCAAATCATTCTTACGATTAATAACCATAGTATTATGTCATGGAACAAGGTTATATGACAACCGGATACCCTTTAACAATGTATAATGATTCGCAGAATACTTAAGCAGGTCTTCTATGTCACAAACAAAGAAATTCTGGACGTTAAGATACATCATAATCAATGCGACGTATTTCGCCGTATATAGCGGAATACACGCGTATGCATCCGTTTTCCTGCTCGAAAAGGGATTCTCAAACACGCTTATCGGAATCACACTTGCTTTGGCCAACGTCCTCTCCGTTATATTCCAGCCTTTAGTAGCAGGACTGATCGATAAGCAGGGAAAACTCACAAACCGCAACGTCTCGATGGCATCTACGGCATTGCTTCTGGCAGGATCCGTTCTTCTTCTCATCATCAAAAACGGGATAGTCGTGATATTCATCATCTTTGCGCTTATCTATATGGTACAGATGGTATATCAGCCGATACTGACAGCGATGTATTTTGAATATGAAGCAGCCGGCTGCCACATCTATTTCGGTCTCGCAAGAGGTCTGGGCTCCGTGGGATTTGCCATCACGTCAGTTTTTACGGGTATGGCCATTGGAAGATTCGGAGTGAGCATACTCATGATATTGGACATTATCTTCCTTACTGTAGCATTGATCGTACTGTACTTTTTTAAGAAACCTTCAGCCGTGGTCTCAAAACCTGCCGGAACCGAAGTCGCTCACAATAACCTGTTCAGCTTCATAAAGACTTATCCTTCATTCATGCTTTTCGTAGTAGGTGCGGTATGCTTTTTCTTCGCGCATAATGCGATAAACGATTACATGATCCAGATAATCACGCCGTTGGGCGGTACGGAAGCATCCATGGGAACGGCAGTTTTCATAGCAGCTCTATTAGAACTCCCTACCATGGCCCTGATCGATAAGATCATGAAGAAAGCATCCTGCAGGAACCTTCTCCTTTTCGCAGGCGCAGCATTTTTCGTAAAGACCCTTCTGATGCTTCTGGCGCCGAACATGGTGCTTGTCTACATAAGCCAGGCAATGCAGATGTTCGCATATGCGCTGTTTATTCCCGTATCGGCCTACTTCGTAAATCAGACTATGGAAAGGTTTGACCAGGTCAAAGGACAGGCTTACATCAACTGTTCGATCACTCTCGGAGGAGTCTTCAGCAGTCTCATCTGCGGAAGGCTTTTGGACATCAAAGGTCCGCACTTCATGCTTATAGTAAGCCTTGTGGTAACGGCTATAGGTCTTGTTATCGCTTTCTTCGCGCTTAAAATATGGCGCGGAAAGTCAGATTCCTGTGGCAATATTGAGGAAAAGAGCTCTTAAACAAAATTCAGTATTGAACATTGTATAATACCGCGTTATACTCCCCTTAAGGTCGGAAACCTTAGGGAGAGGATTATATGAGCAACGATTGCAGTCTGAAATATCCATTACTCATGGTACACGGAATGGGATTCCGCGACAGAAAACACCTGTGCTACTGGGGCAGGGTTCCGAAAACGCTGGAATCCCAGGGCGCGAGAGTCTTCTTCGGTCATCAGGATTCGGTAGGCTCCGTGGAAAGCAACGCTGACATCATTGCCAAAAGCCTCGATAACATCCTAGAGATAACCGGTGCCGAGAAGGTCAATATCCTCGCGCATTCCAAGGGCGGACTTGAAGCAAGATATCTCATTAATCACGGTTATAAAGACAAGGTCGCGTCAGTAACCACGATCGACACTCCGCATCACGGTTCAAAAACAGTCGATTTTCTGATGAAGGCCCCAAAATGGATGGTAAAGACCGCTGCATGGGGCACTGACGTCTGGATGAAGATCTTAGGCGACAAGCATCCTGACAGCTACGATTGTTTTGATCTGTTCACAACAAAAACAGCACGCCAGTTCAATATCGATAACCCTGCTCCGGATAATATCTATTGCCAGAGTTATGCCTTCAAATGCAAGGGGTCATTCTCAGATCCGTTCTTCTGCATAACCTACCCGGTCATAAGAAGATTTGACGGTGATAACGACGGCATGGTATCTGTCGCTTCTGCCAAATGGGCTAATTTCAAAGGCGTGCACACGACACCTTCCTACAGAGGCGTCTCACATGCCGATGTCGTTGACATAAGGCGCAGAAGATTCACTTCACGGGCACCTTCCTCAGAAGATGAAGTAACGGATATCGCAAACTTCTATGTCGACATCGTAAAAGAACTCAAGGAGATGGGCTATTAAGTCTTTCTTTCAGGAAATTCGCGACAGCATCCTCTTCGTTGCTTCCGATTATTTGAGTGGCAATCTGTTTCAATTCATCCAGTGCATTTGATACCGCATAGGATTCGTCTGCGATCCTGAACATGGAAATATCATTAGGTGAATCCCCGAATACCACGAGCTTCTCATACCCGAGCTCTTCTTTGAGTTTCAGGATCGTTTTTGCCTTCGTACAATTCTGCGGGCATATCTCGAGCCAGTATTCATCCCGGTATGTATCCTTCTGAAACATGCTCTCCCAGCCCTTATATTCCTTGGTTTTTTCATATATGGGAGCAATCTTCTCCCTCTCGCCTATCATGGTGACATATCCCGGAAGACCGCAATACAACTCATTCAGATCGTCTGCTTTCCGCAAAGTCGGATCGTTCTCATAATAATCGATATATCCCTGAAGACCTTCAGTATGCTCGCCCGGCATGTAAGTCCGGATCATTATGTCATCTTCGATAAAACACGACACGAATCCGCATGAGGATATCTCGGGGAGCATCGTTTTCAGAAGATCCACTTCGTCTTGTGTAAATACTGACTTCTTAAGATGTTTCCCTGTCGTGTTGTCAGCCAGAACAGCACCGTTTCTTGTAATTACAGGGAGCTTAAGTTTCAGGTCACCCGTGATGGCGCGGGCACTCTCGACGGATCTTGCAGTGGCATAAGTGAATGAAAGTCCTTTTTCGACCAGCTCATTGATCACGCTTACCGTATATCGGGAAAGCTTCTCATTGTTTCTCATCAGAGTTCCGTCAAGATCTGATACGTAAAGCGTTTTTTCCATATGATCATTATCCCCTGTCATACTTTCCGGATTATTATCTCGGCCGTGAATCCGCCGCCCTCACGGTTCCTTAATTCGAGACCGCCGCCCATCTTCTCCATGAATCTCGACGCAAGATAAAGACCCAATCCGCTTCCGTCCTTGCCTGATTCTGATGCATCGGAACCGCGGTAGAACTTCGTCGTCAGCATTGCCAGTTCATCATCCGGAACACCGGGACCCCTGTCGGATAAGATCACGCTGATATTATCCTTACCCGACCTGTAATCCACTTCCAGCGCGGTGCCCGCATACTTGAATGAATTGCCTGCAATATTGTCTATTACCTGCTCGAGTCTTAATCTGTCCACAACGATAAGACATTCCGGGACCTGGCCTTTCTGCTCCACCGTTCCGTAAAAGCGGAGATCGTTAAGAATGTCATTGATGATAAGCGAGCTTTCCTCACGCGGAGTCACCTTCAGTTCATCGAGGTCATCAAGCGTTGCCCTGAACATGTTGTCGATGAGCTGCTCTACAGACGAAGCCTTGGATTTTATAACGGATACTTTCTCCTGAACGTCAGGCTCCGTATATTTGATCTCCATTACTTCGCATGTAGCTTTAATGGTCGCGACCGGAGTCTTGATATCGTGAGAGAGCTCTGCGACGAGTTCCTGTTTGCTCCTGTTAGCAGCCGCTTCACGCTCGGAAGACAGCTTCAGTTCTTCCCTCATGCGGTCAAAAGATTCCGTAAATGCTCCGAAATAATTATGCCTGTCCATGTTAAGGGGAACATCGAGATTTCCCTTCGATACGCTGGCTGCAAAATCCGAAAGTTTATTAAAAGGTCTTATATAGAAATACCAAATGATGAATAGAAGCAGTAATCCTGCAGCATACGCTGTTCCAAGCAGGCACAGAAGCTGGATCTGCGCATTATTTGTCATGGTCCTGTACTCTTCCGCCCTGGCATTGAAGGCTATCTTGCCTGCGATCACACCTTCTTCCCGGTAATCGAAAACCGACATTCCTTCCTTTATGAAGTAATTGTTTTCGGACTGATAACTGTCATCCGAGACCAGAATGATCTCGCATCCGTATTCCTTTTCCAGTTCTTCGATGCCGGTGCCTTCATGAAGCTTGTTCTCAATCTCATCGCGCTTCGTATTGAGATCAAGCATGTCGATGGAATAAGACGTTCCCTTATCGATCCTGTTCCAGAGCACAAGACCTGCAATGAGGATAAGTATTGTATAAAGGATCGCGATTATCCTGATCTTCATTAATCCGTCTCCAGGATGTACCCGGTGCCCCAGACTGTCTTTATGTATTTCGGTTCGTTTGGATCAGATTCGATCTTCTCGCGCAGACGGCGTATGTGTACGTTAAGAGTGCTGTCCGAATAAAATGAGTCTCCCCACACCTCGTCAAACAGCTTTTCTTTTGTGACAATGGTGTTCCTGTGAGCGTAAAGACATGAAAGGAGCGAGAATTCTTTTGACTTCAGAGATACTGTCCTTCCTTCAACGGTGCAGCTCATGGTTGCCGGATCGATCGTGAAGTTCTCATCCGAAGCCTGAACTTTAGTGCTCCCAAGCTGCTTCATCGCTTCAACCCTCTTGAGCTGCACTTTAACTTTAGCCAGGAGGACACTCAGAGTGTAAGGTTTCTTAATATAATCGTCACCGCCGATGTTAAGGGCGACAAGGACGTCATCATCGCTCTGGCGTGCAGAGATGAAGAGTATCGGCGTATCATATGTTTCCCTCAATGTCTTGCAAAGAGCAAAGCCGCTCTCATTGCCGAGATTGATGTCCAGAAGGAACAGATCGGCTGTATTTTCTTTCAGAAAAGAAAGACATTCATCTGAAGAAGCGCATACGGCACAGGTTACTCCAAACATCTCGAAGTACTCCTGCGTCATGCGGGAAAGATCAGATTCGTCATCGATTATTAAGCAGTTATAATTCATATTCCGAGTATAGCACAACAATTCCCGGGCAAAACATCCTGAGGTCCCCTTGTAAGAAACAGTTAAGGATTGAACAAGGTCTGTGTAAAGTATTCTTCCCAATCGAGTCGTAAAATCGCAGTGTAAGAATTCTGACAACCAAAAACCGAAAGGGAAAAATGAATATGGAAACAGTACTTAAAGCAACAGACCTCTGCAAGTCATTCTCCAACGAGAGCGTACAGCAGCATGTTTTAAAGAATCTCAATCTCGAGATCAGAAAAGGCGACTTCACGGTAATAATGGGAGACTCCGGCGCAGGCAAGAGCACACTCCTCTATTCGCTCTCCGGCATGGACCGCCCGAGCCTCGGATCGATTTTATACGGAAACGAAGAGATTTCCGGATACAACAACGATAAGCTGGCGCTCTTCAGAAGAAAGCACTGCGGATTCGTTTTCCAGCAGAACTACTTAAACGACACCATGAGCGTCATGGACAACATCATCGTATCCGGGCTTTTAAAGAGCAAGAACAGAAAAGAGATCGCTGAGCGCGCCAGGAAACTTTTAATGCAGGTCGGACTCGACGAGAACTGCTACGGCAAGTTCCCCAACCAGTTATCAGGCGGCGAAAAGCAGAGAGTCGCACTCGTAAGATCTGTAATTAACGAACCCGAGATTCTCTTTGCCGATGAGCCGACCGGCGCTCTTAACTCACAGAATACAGAAGCGGTACTTGATGTCCTTACAGACATGAACAGAAGAGGCCAGAGCATCGTAATGGTAACCCATACGGTCGCTGCAGCTGAACGGGGCAACCGCATTCTCTATTTAAGAGACGGCATCATCTGCGACGAGATAACACTTGAGCCTTACGGCGGCGAGAACAAAGAACGTCACAGGCAGCTCCGAAATTTCCTAGGCAACATGGGGTGGTAAATATGTATCCGTTATTTTTCATAGCAAAAAACAATATCAAAAAACATAAAGGCGAAGTTGCGATCCTTTTTGCGCTCATCTTCCTGTCGGCTGTGCTCATGTTCTCCAGCATCTCACTGATCCTGGCAGGCGAAAGATCAATGCGGGAATGTGAAGAAAAATATCATTCCTCTGACCTGTTCGTAGGCACCACGAATATCAGTGCTGAAGAACTGAAAGACACTATCGAATCCATAGATGCCACAGAAAAATGCGAGATCGTCACTTCCGTCTGGACTGCAGCCGATTATTATTACGGCAGCATGACCGAAGAGGATGCAATGTCCAATGAGTTTCATATATTTGATTCCTCACAGCTGACTGAACTCAACGCATTCCCTGAAGAATTCAAAAACATCAAAGATGACGAGATCATCCTGCCTTACTACCTCTCTTACACCATCGGCATCGGTGAGGATTACAGCATTACCGTCGGCGGAAAAGAGCACAAGTTCAAAGTAGCCGGATATGTTGAGAATCTGTATTTCGCGACAACAATGAACATCAGCGGAGTATATACGCTGGTAAGTCATGATGTTTTCGAGCAGATTACCGCTGATTCGGATGAGATGAGCAGAATGGTAATAGCTTATGCAGATACCAAAGAAGGCACAGACATTGATGAGTATGAATTAGCAGTTCAGAGAGCTCTCCCCGGCGAACTGTCGGTATTCACGGTTACATTGGAAACCATGGAAATGGCGACTACTGCAGTATCGAAGATCGCGAGTTCACTCATCATGGTATTTACGCTTCTCCTGGTCGCAATGTCCGTCATCATCATGCACTTTTCGATCAAAAATTTCATCGAGCTCAACACACAAAACATCGGACTTCTGCAGGCAGCAGGCTACACCTCAAAGAGCCTTCGTCTGGCATGCGTAACAGAGCAGATGATCATCGGCATCATCGCAACATGTGCAGGCATCGGGGCAGGAATAATCTGCAGTGCGCCTTTAAGCAGTCTGTCCGGTATGCTGAACGGATTGTCAGGTTCCAGTGAAATAAACATTCCTGCGCTTGTCTGCACACTCGTAAGCATCCCTCTTTTTGTGCTGTTCGGCGCATTCATCGCAACAAGATCTTATAAGAAACTCTCTGTACTGGAAGCCTTAAGAAGCGGCATTACGGCACATAACTTTAAAAAGAACCACTTTCCGCTCGAGACGAGCCGTCTCCCTCTGGGACTCGCCATTGCCTGCAAGAACAACTTCGGTGCTATGAAAAAGAGCATCTTCATCGTGTTGATCGTGGCAGTCCTTACCACATCCACATGTGTCGGCTTTGCCCTATTCCAGAACTGGGCACTCGACAACAAGATGCTTCTTAAGATTGTCGGCATTGAGATCGCAGATATTCAGGCAAGCGCTTCCGGCGATGAAGACTTTATCGATGAACTGCGTAAAGATCCCAATGTTCAGAGCATTAACACTAAGACTTCATTAAAGACGATCGAAGTCTCATATCAGGAGAATACGGAATCTCTGGGCATCGATGTGTTCAGCGATGTAAAAAACATCAAAAACAACTATCTTCTTGAAGGCCATCTCCCCAACAACGAAAACGAGATCGTTCTTACATCAGTCGAAGCAGACAATCTTAATGTAACGTTAGGCGATATCGTCAACGTAAAATCAATGACTGATTCCGGCACGGTTCCATACACCGTTTCAGGAATCGACCAGAAGATGAACAACACCGGTAAAAAGGCACTCATGAGCGAAGAAGGTGCAAAGCGCATCAACTCCGGATTAAAGTATGATACAGCCATGATCTATCTTAACGATCCTGCCAAAGCAAAGGAGATAAAGAAGCAGTGGGAAAAGGATTATCCTGATTATACTTTCGCGCTTGGCGAAGACATCATGAGTTCATCCATCGAGACGGTTATCAAGGCTATGGAAGGCATCTGCGTAATCTTCATAATAGCAACTTGCTTCGTAGTCATCCTCACACAGCTCCTCCTTACGAGAGCACAGGTCATCCGTGAGAGAACCGACCTCGGCGTGTCAAAAGCATTGGGATACACTTCTGGTGAGCTCATCAGAAGAACTCTCATGACGAACCTCCCGACCATCACGGTCGGAATCGTCCTCGGAATCATTATGCATTTAGCTATATCAAACAAGCTGTTCCTCGTGGTCTTCTCATTCTTCGGGATCAGACAGATAAGTTTCCGGACCGACATTATCTGGTTCGTCATAACAGCTGCGATCATCCTTTTGTGTGCCATAATTACCGCCTTCTTAAGCGGCAGGAGCATAACAAAGCTTGAGCCGGTAAGGATACTTAAAGAGGAATAAGGAAAAAGACCCCTGAAGCGAAACATACTTCAGGGGTCTTCTATTGGCGGAGAAGGAGGGCAGGCATTATTGCATTTAGTTAATTCTGTCCTACTCTTGAAATCCCTCAAGAGTCAAGCTGGAGATAATTCCAGATGACAAAGGAGAGATCCTTAATGTTTGAAATAATTGTTCCTTCACTTATTAGTAGTGGGAGAGGTCGAAATTGGACAAGATTTCAGCATTTAGTCTTATATCTGATATAAATACACCGAAATGCAACATTATTTGAGGTGTGCGCTAAGAATTATCAGAACAATATGGAAGCTAAAGGTCAGATTATAGTTGAGCATTTTACAAATTCTTGACCTGTGCCAAAAATGGCACTAATATAAAAAGCAACAATCACCAAGAGGTAAAAAAATGGATTATACCGAAGTTTTGTCGAATCCGGTCAGGATGAGGATCATGCAGTACATGGCGATCAATGGTGAAGCAACCACCAAAGAGATTGCTGAATATCTTACGGATATTCCGAGAAGAACCTTATACAGGCATATTAATTTTCTGATTGAAGGAAGGGCCATTCTCGTTAAGGAAGAACGGAAAGTCAGGGGCGGAACGGAGCGTCTGCTCGTTGATAACCAGAGAGGATTCGTATCCAATCTTGTTCTGTCTGATGCGACCTATCAGTACCTGATGGATATATATAATAAGTTCTGTCTTTATGAGAAAAAACATGGGGAAAATACAAGTGAGGATTTCAATAAAGACCAACTGGCTTTTGGCACTTCAACTTTTTATCTCGATGACGATGAGATGAAGTCCATGATGAACGAGATCTATGAGATCGGAATCAAATACGAAAGGCAACACAAAGAAAAATACGGAGACAAAGCAGCAGGCAAGCTTAGAAGCTGCTCATTTATCTCCGCACCGGTTGAGACGGATACGGTCTGAAACTTATAGGCATTTATGAAATCTGTTATACGAAAAAAGAAACTGGTCGATTACGCCAAATACGGATACCTTTTCTCGATCCCGTTCGTTGTGGCATTTTTGGTTTTCCAGCTCTATCCGACACTTAATACCCTGATACTCGGATTCACGGATCTTAAGGGGGCTGGAAGAACGGAATGGCATTTTTTGACCACTGTCGGTAAGCCGTGGTATCAGAATTATGAGGATGTTTTCAAGTCTGTTTCTTTCAAAAAAGCATTCACTAACACCTGGATCTTGTGGGGAATCAGCGTAATACCGGAATACTTTTTGGCGCTGCTTTTCGCTGCCTGGTTCACAGACAGAAAAATGAGGATAAAAGGCAAGGGATTATTCAAGATACTTTTCTATATGCCAAGCATAATTACAGGCGTTGCGCTCGCCCAGTTGTTCGCAGCTTTATTCGGATATCCAAAGGGCGCAATCAACGACCTCTGCAATCTTTTTGCAAATCTGTTCGGTGTACAGCGCGAAAACTACGATTATTTCAGTCATGAATGGTCGGTCAAGTGGCTCATTATTGGCATTAACGTTTACATGTACTTCGGTTCCACGATGGTATTGGTCATCACGGGTATTCTCGGTATCGGAACAGAGATTTTTGAAGCGGCAGAGATTGATGGTGCCAACAGGATCCAGACATTCTTCAAGATAACTCTACCCTGCATGCGCCCGATCCTGACGTACTTTATAGTTGTCTCAACAATAGCCGGACTGCAGCTGTACGACGTTCCGATGATGATCATTGGGACACACTGCAACAACGCCGGACTTACCATGCTCATGTATATTCAGAATCAGGCTTTCTCGGGCAGTTATCTTTATAACAGGGCATCGGCTGCCAGTGTCATCCTGACATTTATTTGCGGAGTAATTTCTGCAATCATTTTCTACCTGCGAAGGGATAAAGATGAAGTAGCTCTCAAGAAGTTAAAAAGAAAACAACGTTGGGAAGACCGGAATCATAACCATTCCATATAAATGATAAAACAGCGACCGGAATTTAATCCGATCGCTGTTGTTTAATGGGCGTATCTTTTATGATCTTGTCGAAAAAAGTGGTAAGTTGGTGGTAAACCCTGTTCTCACGAACCTTCAAGAATCCCACAAACCCTCAATATATTGACTTTTTACGACGCCCGTTGCATTTTTGGCGGAGAAGGAGGGATTCGAACCCTCGAAACCCTTTTGGGGTTTACACGATTTCCAGTCGTGCGCCCTCGACCAGGCTAGGCGACTTCTCCATCTTCCGTAATATCGGGTGCAAAATGCTAAATGATTGTATAATCTTTACCGGACATTGTCAACATTTTAAGGGATGGTTTCCGTGCTGATTTATTGTCAAGCACATATTACTGTGTTATACTTCATAAGCTTTTACTTGCCCCTATAGCTCAGCAGGTAGAGCGCATCCATGGTAAGGATGAGGTCTCCGGTTCAAATCCGGATGGGGGCTCCATTATTTTTTCCTGACGTTCTTAATACTCAAGTTCTGTTTTTGTTACTAATTGTTTAGAAAAAACTCTCTAAAAAGTCATTTTGGATCGAAAATGACTTTTTTATATAGTAAACAAGGGCGAAATAGTCTCAAATTAGTCACAGGCGCGGAACACTATCGAAAAAGCCTGACATCTTCACATGATATACATCTGGACGACGCCTGACGCAAGCGAGGCAAGGCATGCGCCGACCGCAACGACAATGAGCGACTTCTCGAAAAAGCCGAGGATCATGGCAACGCCGAAACCGATGACCGCCGCTATAAATGAGCCCGTGGAATAAAGGATCGCAGGAAATGTCATTGCGGAAAGAACCGTGTAAGGGATGTAATCGAAGAATGCTTTGACGGAAGGCTTTTCGAGCTTTTTCCGGAATAAGACAAAAGGGATCATGCGCACAAGATAGGTTGTAAGCGCCATGACGATAAGAAGCGGAATAAAGATCCTGTTATCAAGAGAACCTCTTATATCCTCAGTTACAGATGAAGAACCGGCATCGGTAAAGTTCGGAGCCAGAAAGATCATCAGCCCGAATATCAGGACTCCAAAAACAACTGCAGCTGCAGTTCCGCCCTTACCTTCCAGCTTTTTCCTGGTTAAAACACCGGCAAGTGCTGCCACAACAGCAGAGATGATGATCGCAAAGCCCTGGGTTATGTGTTCAGACAGGACCGGAACATAGAAGAAAACACTTGATAATATACAGGATAAAAGCGAGACGTTAAGTATCACTTTATCGTGCTTGGCTTTCGGCAGGACGATCGACACGAACATACCGTAGATTCCGATGGCAAGGGCGTTCGTAATGAATTCCGGGAAGACCTGACCCAGGATCGCGCCTATTACGGTACCGGCCACCCACCCGATCACAGGAAGTATTGTGAGTCCGAAAAAATACCTGGCACCGAATTCGTATTTCTTGCTGACTGCCACACCGAAGATCTCATCTGTAATGCCATAGGCCAGAAGGATCCTTAACAGAGGTGTCATTGACTTATCAGCTTTCTGCGAAAGCGCTATGCCCATCAGTGAATAGCGCAGATTAATGACTATCTGGGAAATGATCATAGCAAGGATCCCGCCTGCGGTCGTCATTATGCCGAGTCCTGCGACCTGTCCTGCCGAAGTAATATTCGTCAGAGATATAAGACCTGCCTGGATCCAGGAAAGGCCCTTTGATACGGCAAGTATCCCAAAAGTAAATGAAACTGAAAGATAGCCTAAACCTATGGGAAGGCCGTCTTTGACGCCCTCCCCTAAAGAATAACCTTCAAAACTGCTCTGATTTGATTCAGAACGATCATTAGCCATATATCGCTCTTATCTCATCGAACGAAAAATATAAGTCGAGTTCCATCTTCTTTGAAGCCCAGGATTCATCATTGGAATCCGCAAGTTTGGTAACTGTCTCAGCTAATCCGTCAACCTTATATAGACCGCCGTCAAAGATATAGTACTTTTCTACAGGTTCGTAATCCCCGTCATCATAAATGGTAGTGCGTGCGACAAAGACCGAATCTCCCATGTTGAAATATTCGTCAACCTGTACGCCGTTTGAAAGTCTTTTCTCCATCTGGAGCGACTCGTATTTACTGTCGGGAGAAATGGTATATGTACTGTTGACAGGTATGCCGTTATTTGTCTTTCCTTCTGTCTTCTTCTGCGTAGCTTCTGACAGATGCTCTCTCATGTATTCATTAATGCTGAAAGTATAATCTCGGATCTTCGCATCTATGAAAGTAAAGGACATCGGATCGATAGTCTCCTGGGCAGAAGCTTCAGTCACAGTCGTATCTGAAGTTAATTTTTTGGAACATCCTGTTCCCGCAATGACAAATGCCGTTACAAGTCCCAAGATCGTAAGGCTTTTTATAAATCCCCTGTTCTTCATATATATGTGCTCCTTTTGTAAACAGTTATCATTTCTCTGCCGATAGATTATAGCACATGCCTCTTATTGTTGAGTTTTAAATCAAATCCATTTATGTTATAGTTCTCTTTGTTTTGAGCACAGGAAAGGAATCAAGGATATAAATATGAAGGCGTCGGACATCGTTTTAACAGGTGCTTCTATACTTACGGCAGCTATGCTTTTCGCCGGTTGTGCGGGAATAACGCATGAACCGAAAGTAGATATGTCGGCGCTTCCCGTTGTTGACGATGCAGCCTTCTTAAACGCTCTTAATTCGATCGGGATCGAAGAAGCCGATGTGCGGACAATGGCTGACACCAGTTTTTCTTTTTCTGATAACGACACGGATTATAAGGTCGTGATCAATCTGGATGCCACCTCCGAAAAGAATAATCAGTTCAGCTACTCCCAATGCGCAGATGAGAAAACGGCCAGGGAATTGTTTGACTACTACTATGATAACTATGACCATTTATTTGATGCCGAAGAGTTTTCCGGTATAAGCAGTCACGAGATCGGAAGTGATTCAGCTTACGTCCTGATCGACGGAAGATGCGATAACAATACCACCAACACATACACGCCATATCATGATGCGATCTTCCTCAAGGGCGACACTGTTATGGTCGTGGTCGCAAGCGATTACGACATAATAACCGAAAAAGAGATAAACGACTTCCTTAAAGCTCTCGGTTATCCCCATCCATAAAAAATAAGAGGCTGTCTTACGGAAATCCGGGACAGCCTCTTTTTTATTCAATTTGTCTATTGGCTTACTTGACGTCAGCATACGCTACGACATAAGGCTTCTTAAAAGAATCATCAGCAGCAACAATTACTACGTAATAACCCTTCTGGATCTTCTTTGAACAATCTACGTTGTAGAAAGCTCTGCCGTCGCCGTATTCTTCAGGAGAGATCGTCTTGCTGTATATAGGCTTGGAGAGATCATCCTTGTCGAATTCCTTATCCTTGCTGTAGTAATAAGCATAATAGATATCAGCTTCGGCATCCTCATTTACTTCGATCGAGAAAGCGAGAGTCTCGGTATCGGTGTTATACATACCGGGCTTGTCCATTGTCGAATCATAGTCCCACCATCTTGCTTCAACGACATAATCATTGAAATCCTCGTCATAGATGGCATACTTCTTGCCGGATTCAACCTTATCCTTCTTTTCGATGCGCTCGAGGATATTGCCGCCGAATCCGCCGTTGATTACGGCCCAGACTCCGACACCGATGAGTGCCAGCATGACTACGCCGACTGCAACGAGAATAGCGATGAGTGCGCCTTTACCCTTCTTCTTGGGTGCCTGGGTTTCAGCTGCAGGGGCCTCCGTGGAAACGGGACCTGAAGGTGCCTCGAAAGGCATCGGTTCTGTAGATACGGGGGCTATGGGTGCGGGAGCAGGTGCTGCCGCAGGAACTGCTGCAACGGGAATGGGTTCTGCAACAGGTGCCGGCTCATATACAGGTGCAGGTTCAACAGGTTGAGCTTCATATACAGGTGCTGCGGGTTCAACTGCCGGTGCAGCTGCTGCGGGATACTCGGGTTCTGCAACGGGTATTGCCTCTGCAACCGGTGCAGGCTCAGCGACAGGTACTGCTTCAATAACAGGAGCTGCCTCAGCGACAGGTTCTACTGCCGGTGCGACTGCTGCCGGAACTACTGCCTCTGCAACAGGTGCAGGTTCAATAACGGGTACTGTTTCTACTTGGGGTTCGATTACAGGAGCTGCTTCAACAACGGGAGCGGGCTCTGCCACAGGTGCTTCCACTGCCGGTGCCACGGGAGCTGTCTCCGCTACAGGAGCGGCTTCAGGAGCCGGAGCTGCATTCAGCTTAGTGCCGCAATTAGCACAAAATGCCGCGCCTTCTCTAACCGGGCTGCCACAGTTATGACAAAACTTAGCCATATATTATCCTCCTTGAGATTTCTTAACAGATAAGATAATACCACAACGTGCGTGCAGTTGCTTAATTAAAAGGGCCATTCCCGCACAGAAAATCGATTGCTTCGATGTAACCGTCGAAACCTTTTCCGATTATGGTTTTCGAGCAATAGTATGAGACATAGGAAACCTGACGGAAAGACTCGCGCTCATCAACATGTGATATGTGGACTTCAACCGCGGGAAGCGAAACGGCCTTAAGCGCATCCAGAAGCGCAACGGAAGTATGGGTGTAAGCACCGGGGTTGATAACGATCCCGTCGTACTTTTCGAAATAAGCCTGCTGTATGTAATCGACCAGATCACCTTCATGATTGCTCTGGAGACACTTGACCTCTATTCCTTTGTCCGAGCAGTGATCCTCAATAAGGGAGACGAGGTCTTTATAAGTGAAACTGCCATATATCTCGGGCTCCCTGATGCCGAGCATATTGAGGTTAGGGCCGTTAAGCACAAGTATTTTCATAGTTCATTCCAGCTTTGCCAAGATATCGGATATTGCCTTGTCATAGAAATCTTGTTTTACTTCAAATCTGTCGTAGGAGACTTTGAAGTCACACCAGGTCTCATATTTGTCCTTGCGCTGGGAATAAAGCTTCTCAACGCCGTGAAGCTGCGAGATCGGTCTGTTCTTGTCGGTAAGGGCAGTCAGCGGACGTTCAAGATAGAATACGTTGGAGTTGCAGCGGACGTAGAATTTGTTGACGTCACGTGTAACGATGCCGCCGCCGCATGAGACTACAAGACCGCTCTGAGGCAGGAATTCCGCTGCGATCTCACACTCCATTTCCCTGAATGCATCTTCGCCGGGACCAGACAGGACCTCAGCGGGAGTCTGTCCGAATTTCTCAGCAAAAGCAATGTCCAGGTCAACGAGAGGGCGTCCCGTTACCTTCGCGATATTCCTTGCAAGGAGTGATTTGCCGGAACCCGGCATTCCTATGATCGTGATGTTCTTCATGCGGTTTTCCAAGATCCTGATGACCTTCTCGATCTTTTCTTCAGCCTCAGCAGGAATGCTCTTATCGGGATTTCCGAGAAGTGAAGCGCCGTCGATGTCGCCTGCAAAAATTCGTGAAGATTTATATGCCTGGGCAACGAGCATCGCAAGTCCGCCGCAGGTCTTAAGCCCGAGATCTTCCGCATCCTGCAAGAACTTTGTCCTTGAGGGATTATAAACAACGTCGGCGCATGCTTCGAGCGAAGCAAACTTAGTAAGATCCAGCAATGAATTATCTACCTTCGGATACATTCCTACCGGCGTGCAGTTGACGATAACCTGTGCATCAGATGTCTTTTCATAAACGTTGGAGTAGTTGATCTCGGTATCAAGATCGCACGCATAGATCTCTGATGCGCCAAGCGTCTTAAGTGCATAGAAAACAGCAGAAGCAGCTCCGCCCGTACCGAGCACGAGGACCTTTTTCCCGCTGACCGAAATGCCCTTTCTGTGGAGCATGTAAATGAATCCGAAATAATCCGTATTCCAGCCTTTTACTTTTCCGTCCTCGAAAACAACGGTATTAACGCTTCCCGTAGTACGTGAAGCATCGTCTAACTCATCGCATCTTGCACATGCTTCCTTCTTGTAAGGAATGGTAACGTTAAAGCCCTTGAACACGCCGTTTCCGAACAACGCGTCCAGTTCTTCCGGCTCACGCTCGATTACGGAATATGAATATGACGAATCGAAAAGACTGTGTATCTCAGGAGAATACGTGTGTGCAAGAGTCCTTCCGAGAACTCCGAACGCAGGTTTATTCTGATGTTCTTTTGAAAGATCCATCAAAGTCTTGAACAGGTCCCTTACGTAAGGTCTGCTCTCAAAGCCTGACAGTTCGGTCACAAGCTTGAGCTTCTCTTCTTCTCTCGAGGGAACGTAAACATCAACGCCGTTTTCCCTTTTGATGTTTCCGATCTCGCGGCATGTTGCGATCCTCTTTTCGAAAAGATCGAGTATGCCGTTATCGATCTCATCAAGCTGTCCTCTGAGTTCATTCAGATCAGGTCTCTCGCTCATGGCATTATCCTCCGTTACATCGATACAAGAAGTAAATCGTAAAGTGCGATCGCTGCTGCGGCTTCAACGACGGGTACAGCGCGCGGGGCGACACACGGGTCATGTCTGCCTTCTATCGTAATGGTCTTATTCTTATGTTCCGCAAGATCAACTGTCTCCTGCGCCTTGGAAATGGAAGGAGTCGGCTTCATTGCTACATCAAATACTATAGGTGCGACATCGCCAAGGCTTATTCCTCCCTGGATGCCGCCGCTATGGTTCGTCTTCAAAGTGAGATTGCCTTCTTCGTCAAAGAAAAATGCATCGTTATTCTCTGATCCCTTAAGATCCGAACCCTCAAATCCGTTGCCGAATTCAACGCCCTTAACTGCGGGAATGGCATAAAGGATCTGCGCGAGCTTGGCTTCAATGCCGTCAAAGATCGGTCCGCCGATGCCCTCGGGATACCCATACACGACACACTCGATGACGCCTCCGACAGAGTCACCTTCCATTCTCGCCTGTTCGATCTTCTCCTTCATGAGTTCACCCTTGGCATCATCCACGACAGGGAAATCTTTATTCTCGACCACCGTAAGCGCATTCCTGAATCCTTCATCGTTTACTCCGTGATCGAAGTATGAATCGTCATCTATGCCTGCGACTCTCTTTAGGTGGGCACTTATCTGGATGCCTCTTTTGTTCAGTTCCTGAAGAGCGATCGAACCTGCAATGCAAAGAGGCGCCGTCATGCGTCCCGAGAATATTCCGCCGCCTGACTTCGAAGCCTCATCCCCGTAAAGGAGCCTTGCGGCATAGTCAGCATGCGAAGGTCTGGGGCAGTTCATTATCGATGCATAGTCCTTGGGCTTTGTATTCGTGTTAATTATGTATCCGTGAAGCATCGCGCCGTTGCGCTCGAAAATAACTTCATCGGGTTCTTTTCTGGGAGTCGACCATGCATTCCTGCCCGGCGCACGTCTTGCCATGAAAGCAGCCGTCTTTGCCGGATCGGGTGTAACGTCTTCGGGAAGACCGTTTACGTATACGCCGATCGCCTCACTGTGAGACTCGCCGTAGATCATTATGTCCAGGGCATCTCCCTGATATGTGCTGCTTGAATTCATACGGTCATCTCCTTTAGCAAGACTTTCCTGAATTCAGGAAAGGATTTATCGAGGCAGTTGATGTCATCAAGTTCGATCTCCCTGCCTGTGGCAGCGCTGCAAAGCACGGCAGCCATCGCCATTCTGTGATCACCTGACGAAGTAAGCACGATCTTTTCCGGGATCACTTTTCTTTCTATATATTCTATCGTAATAGTGTCCTCTTCGAGCGTTACATTTCCGCCAATTGCAGATAACATTTCCGTTATGGCCTCCGCCCTGTCGGACTCCTTGATCCTGAGTCTCCTGATACCTTTAAGGACCGTCTTTTTTGCCCTGAAAGCACCGACGACAGCCATATAGGGCACGATGTCCGGAATATCCCCGCAATCGATCTCAAGAATCTCCCTGACGGGATTTATATGACTGTCCTGTACGAAGACCGTATCACCCTCCACAATGAAAGAAACGCCGGCAAGACGCAGGAACCTCATTATTTCCATGTCACCCTGGACGGAATCCATGTTAAGACCTGACACCTTGACTGAACCGCCATTGATCAGGCTTCCCAGACAAAGAAGGAATGCGCCGTTGCTCCAGTCGCCTTCGACTTCGAAATTGCCGTCGGACACAAGACCTGCAGGTTTTGCAGGCACGTTGAAAGTATCGCCGTCTCTAACTGTGTTGATCCCGTATTTTGAAAGCGCAGCCATGGTAAGCTCGATATAGTGGACGGAAGCGATGCCTCCGGTGACCTCAACGGAAGACTCACCGTCAAAGGCTGACAGCGCCATAAGAAGGCCCGATATGTATTGTGAAGATACACTGCCGTCTATAACATATTTACCGGGCTTAATGCTTCCGGTGACTATTATCTCGTTTGCCTCAACGTCTTTGGTTATCTTTACACCAAAGGGTTCAAGGCATTCCGCAAGTTCTTTTATCGGTCTTTCTATAAGTCTTCCGCGTGTCCTGAAGATAAGTGTTTTAACGTTTGAAGACTTTACCGCAAGTGCCACGGGGATCAAGAAGCGGAGAGTCGACCCGCTCTCATTGCAGTTCAGAACAACAGTCTCTGAATCTTCGTTTTCGAGTGCACGGAGGCAGGACTTGGTAGCCCTTATATCGTCATTGTCATCAGGTGATTCCTCAAGGTATTTTCCGCGCGCGCCGAGAATGAAGTTGACGATGAGCTCCCTGTGACAGACCGACTTTGAAGGCGGTGCTTTGATATCCAGATTAATGTTTTTGCAAGAGATTCTCATACGGATAAAAACTTAAGGAACTCCTCTGCTGTCATCTTCTTTATCTCGGCCTGTCCGATCTTATTAACAAGTATAACCGATAACGTGTCGCCGCGTTTCTTCTTGTCATTCATGGCACCGGTAACGATCGCCTGTGGCGTGATCTCATCTTCTGCCGGGAGATCGTACATCTTAAGAAGGTTCTTCATCTTCTCTGCTTCGCCGGCATCAAGAGTGCCTGCCCTAACACATGCATCAATCACAATTCCCATGCCCTTTGCCACGCAGATACCGTGAGGCTTTGTAAAACCGCTGTCGCGCTCAATGACATGACCGACGGTATGGCCGAAATTCAGCGTCTGGCGTCTGCCGTTATCTGTCTCGTCTTCGCCTACAACGCTTGCCTTGTCAGATACGTTCATGTAGACGATCTCTTCTAAAAGATCCTCGTCATCCCTGATGCTGCCGTTTGCTTTTTCCAGAGTATCGAAAAGCTTTAAGTCCATAATGAAGGCATGCTTGGTGACCTCGCCCATTCCTTCAGTAAATACTTCATCGGGAAGCGTCCTAAGGAAAGTGATGTCTTCCAGCACGAGTGACGGCTGCCAGAAAGCGCCGACCTGATTCTTGCCCATCGGGATATCGATTCCGGTCTTTCCTCCGACTGACGCATCGACCATGGCAAGAAGAGATGTCGGAAGCTGTATGACTTTTATACCGCGGAGGAATGTGGAAGCCGCAAAGCCAGCCATATCGGTCGTTACGCCGCCGCCAAGTCCTACGACAAAGTCAGTCCGGGTAAAACCTGCTTCAGCCATCTTATTCCACATGCCGGCGATCTCGTTGATGTTCTTGTTCTGTTCTCCCGCCTCGAAAACATAACTTATGACTTCAAAGCCTGCGTCTTCGAGCCTGCTCTTAACAACGTCGAGATAGATCTTTGCAACATTAGTCTCAGATACGATCAATGCCTTAAGTGCGCCGGGGCAAACCTTCTTTGCCTCTTCGCCCAATGATTCGACGGCATTTTTTCCGATGAGGACGTCATAGCTTTTAGATGCAGCGTTTACGCGGACTGTTCTCATATTCCGTCAACCTCTTCCTTGATCTTTCTGCCCTCATCGAGCAATTCGCGGAGGCCGTCAAAGTCGTCCTCGACCAATGCTTTTCTGTACTTTGCGAGTTCTTCCTGAAGATGGTCGATCTCGAAAATAAGATTATCCTTATTCTCCAGGAAAAGCTGTGTCCACATCGTGGGATTGAGCCATGCGACTCTCGTCATATCCTTGTATGAACCTGCCGAGAATCCTTTGTGGTTTCTTGCGGAAGGGCTCTTGATATATGCATTTGATACCAGATGTGCCATCTGCGAAGTAAATGCGATCATCTTGTCGTGCTCATCAGCATGGGACAGGTGATAGCTTCCGAATCCGCAGGGTGAAAGAAGTTTCTTTACCCTGTCGAGAAGGAACATGTCGTCAAATACCGGCGGAACTACCACCATCGGCGCTCCGAAGAACATGTCAGATCTCGCATATGTCATTCCGGAGAACTTGGTTCCAGCCATGGGGTGGCAGCCCACGAATAAAAGGCCGTTCTCTTCAGCGATCTTAAAGCACTTCTCGCACACCAGTCTCTTCGTACCGCAGGCATCAATAATCATGCCGTCCTTATTGAAGTGGTCCTTATGTGTCTCCATCCAGTTGATGCTTGCTTCGGGATAAAGCGAAAGAATGACAAGATCGCACTTTCCCAGATTCTCATCAGTCAGTTCATCGTCAATGATCCCCTGCATCTTGGCCATCTGGGTAATGCTCTTCGTACGGTTCCAGCCGTAGACCACGGCTTCATCATCACTCTTGTAAGCCTTTGCGAATGAGGCTCCGATAAGACCTAATCCGACCACACCTACTGTCATCTTCATTTTTATATGCACTTCCTTTTCAAGCTGTTTGTTAATGAAATAAAAAGACGCTGACATAGATCAGCGTCAATGTTTTACAGAATACTTCTTGCCTTTGCGATAGCTTCCATTACTTCACCGAACTGTGCGGGAGTGAGCTGCTGTGCAGCATCTGAAAGCGCCTTCTCGGGACACGTATGCACTTCGATCTCGAGAGCATCAGCGCCTGATACTACGGCAGCCATTGACATCGGCTTGATGAGATTGGACTTGCCGGTTGCATGGGAAGGGTCACCCACAACAGGAAGGTGTGTGATCTGCTTCAATACGGAAATGGCGCTGACGTCGAAAGTATTTCTCGTGTATGTCTCGTAAGTTCTGATGCCTCTCTCGCACAGGATGACGTTCGGGTTGCCCTCACTCATGATGTACTCGGCACTCATGAGGAGTTCCTTGATGGTAGCCGAAAGACCTCTCTTCAAAAGGATCGGCTTACCTGTCTTACCGAGCGCTTTAAGAAGGTCGAAGTTCTGCATGTTGCGTGCGCCGACCTGAAGGAAATCAACCTCTTCGAAGACCGGAATCTGCTCGGGGCTCATGATCTCGGAACAGATGGGTAATCCTGTCTCTTTCTTGGCCTCAAGGAGAAGTCTTATTCCTTCTTCGTGAAGTCCCTGGAAATCATAAGGAGACGTTCTGGGCTTGAAAGCGCCGCCTCTTAAGATCGTTGCTCCTGCTGCCTTTACTGCTTTGGCAGTAGACATGATCTGCTCTTCGTTCTCGACCGAGCAGGGACCTGCGATAATTGCGAAATTGCCTCCGCCGATCTTAACTCCTCCGACATCGATCACGGAATCTTCCGGATGGAACTTCCTGTTCGCCTTTTTGAATGTCTCTGATACTCTCGTCACCTTCTCGATGATGTCGAGACCCTGAAGCATGTCGATGTCGACCGTCGATGTATCGCCTATGAGACCAAGAACAGTGCAGTATTCACCCTTTGACTCATTGACCTTAAGGCCCTTGTCTTCAAACCACGCGATAAGGCTTGATATCTGTTCTCTCGTTGCCGTGTTCTTAAGTACTGCGATCATGTTCTTTATCTCCTTTTTACGATGTCGGTTTGTGCCTTTTTGTTTTCTGCCCTGACTTGAACAAAAAACGCTGCCGGGCTTTTGCGTACCCCTGCAGCGTTATTAAAATCAAATCATTTGGTTCTTTTTATGCGCTGGCAAAAGTCGCTTTAGTTCTTCTCCCTAAAGTAGTAATAGTAGCTATACGCATAAAAGAAAACCGCAGTCTTCATAAGGACTCTCCCTGAATAAAACTGCGGTTATTAAATCACACCTTCTTGCATATTGCAATAACTAATACCGTTCAAATAGGTTTTATGCAAAATCTTCAAGTCCCGTCTTCTCGTGTATCAGTTCGACGACACTGTCAGGTTCGATATTCAGTGCAACAGCGATCTCATTATTCATCCTGTTCCTTGCATCGATAAGCGCACGCTCATCCTGGGCATTGAGGTGCTTGCCTTCCTTGGCAAGCTTTTCGGCATGTCTGTTTATGAGGTAGATCAGTCCGACTATGTCCTCCCTGCTGCCGTTGACGATGATGTCCGTGAAAGTAGCCTTCCGCTCATTGCGGTCTTCGATCCAGCTGCAGTTGTCTATCGGAAGCTTATCGATCAGAGCTATTGCTTCTTTTTTAGAAGCGACAGGTCTGATCCTGCTTACCTGCGCCTCGTTATTGAGGGGCACGTAAACATACTGGGACCTTGTAACAAAGAGCGGCTTGAGAACATAGTATTTCTGAGGTTTCTCTTTGAAAAAACTGATGTCTTTAATGTCGTCTATCTGGCATACACCACTGCCCGCATAAACGATGTTATCGCCTACCTTGAAGCCCATACGAACCTGCCTTTCTCAAAAAATCTTTAATATATTTCGACAATTTATGAAAAAACTATTTGTAAAAATCGAATTATGGTATATACTACAAGATTTATTTTAGCACGGATAATGCAACAGGTGGGTGGGCAATTTCTACAAAAATCGCTCTATTTCGGGGACTTTGTTTGACTTTGCACAAATTTCCGTCCCCGGTCAGAATACAGAAAACGGATCATCAGTCCTTACTGCAGGCTTCCTTGATCCTGTCGATCACGATCTCAAGCGCCTTGATACGCGCATATTTCTTGTCGACGGATTCCAGGATATACCATGGAGCGAACTCGGTAGACGTCTTCTTTATCATCTCATCGATCGCGGATTCGTACTTATCCCACTTCTCGCGGTTGCGCCAGTCCTCGTCAGTGATCTTCCACTGTTTTTCGGGATTGGCCTGACGCTCCTTGAAGCGCTTGAGCTGTGTCTTCTTGTCGATCTGGACCCAGAACTTGATGACCACTGCACCCCAGTCTGTCAGCTCCTTCTCGAATTCGTTGATCTCGTTATAGGCGCGCTGCCAGTCATTCTCGCTGCAGAAACCTTCGATCCTCTCGACCATTACCCTTCCGTACCATGTGCGGTCAAAGATCGCGATGTGTCCGGTCCTCGGAAGCCTGGTCCAGAATCTCCACAGGAAATGCCTCGCCTTCTCATGCGGTTCGGGGCTCGCTATCGGGAGCACCTCATATCCTCTCGGATCAAGTGCTCCGGTAATTCGCTTGATGTTGCCGCCCTTGCCTGCGGCATCCCAGCCTTCGTAAGCTATAATGACGGGGATCTTCTTTCTGTATAGCTTGTTGTGCAGATCCCTTAATTCGTCCTGAAGTTCATCAAGCCTCTTCTCGTACTCTTCATCAGTGAGCGTCTTGTCCTTGAGATCGACGTCCTTAAGGAGCGGCGTTTTCTTAAGCGGGAACGTATTCTGCAGGATCGGGGCAGCCAGGCTCTTGTTTTTCAGCGCAGTCTCGATCCCCTGGTTCAGGAATTCGAGCACCTGGAGCTCGGCAAACTTCTTGTCCTTGCTGTCGATGATGTACCAGGGCGCCGTCGGATTGTTGGTGTCCTTCAGATACTTATCGTAAACTTCAATGCTTTCATCGTAGTGCTTGTTCTCGTAGAGGTCACCCTTATCGACGCGCCACTTCGTATCCTTATCGTCCAGAAGCTTCTCGAGCCTTTCCTTCTGCTCCTTCTTCCCGATCTGGAAGAAGAACTTCATTACAAGGTAACCGTTATCCACCAGAGATCTCTCGGTCCTGTTGATCGAATCGATCCTTTCCTCATACTCGCTGTCGCTCAGAAGATCTTCCATCCTCAGATCCGTGATCTCCTCCATCCAAAAGGTATCATAGAATGCGAACTTGCCCTTCTCGGGAATCTCTTTCATGTATCTGTAAAGGAAAGGATATCTGAGATCCTCTTTGGTCGGCTTCGGGAAAGTCTTTACCCTGAAAAACCTCGGATCGATGTTCTTAATGACCTTTCCGAGAACGCTGCCCTTTCCTGCAGCGCCCCAGCCCTCGAAAATGACCATTACCGGAAGCCCGGCTTCCTTTATCTTCATCTGAGCAGCGAAAAGCTTAGCTCTTTCCTCTTCCAATCTCCTGGCGAACTCTTCTTCATCCGGCTTTGATGCCTTCACAAAATCCTTAAGCATGTGAGACCTCCGTTTCACTGTCAATTAATCTTTATTCTTTTATTATGAGAACTCACCGGCCGTTTTGTAAGATGGGATTTGCATACTTTTCTCGTAATGAGATTGTGCATTTAACATAGGTAATAAGTAATTAAAAAATGATCCGCGTTCTCCCTTGTCGATTTTGTCGGATTTTGTACGAAAACATTTCGTGATGCCCGGTTTACAATACACCCATGAATATCACCGAGCCCTACATTCCGAGAGAATACCTCGCGCTTCAGATCAACTACTGCAAACAGCAGCTTGAAGAGCTGCCGGAAGTAACACTTTCTCACCGTAATATACGGGGAGTAAAGAAGGCTGTATTGGTATCCGGTACTCACTACCATCTGATCAACAGCAAATCAGCCAAAAACTTTTACAATATACTTCATCAACGTGAAAAACTGCAGTGTAAGCTAATTAAACTGGAGGGGCTTTGGAATAGTGTTTTTCGCTGTGCACCGCCTTCAGAAATCAGGCCGCGAAAAATCATAAGAAAATATACAGACAGCGTTGGCGAATCTGTAATCCTTGACAGCAATTATTTCAATAGTCTTAAGCACGATTCCAACCCGTATTATCCTGAACACAAAACTCATTTCTATAACGGAACATATTACAGATCTCCTGCGGAAGCCGAAATAGCCAGGTTCTATACAGAACAGGACATTCCGTTCAAATATGAGCCCGAGATATGGTTAAAAGGAATGAATCGTCCGATATATACTGATTTTGTCATTCTGATCAAAGAACTGGATCTTTGTAAGTTTCACGAGCATTTCGGTCTGAAGAATTCTGCTGACTATACCAGAAAGACAGCTACAACATACAACAACTATTCCGGCGCCGGGCTGTTACCCGAACTGGATGTATTTTACACATATGATGCAGATGATGTTCCGTTTGACATCAGAAGTCTCCATACCAAGCTAAATTCAGCAATTTTCGATTCTTTATTGGGATTGGATACAGATAATTAGTGGTCTATAACAACTGTGTTAATTTTGTCTGCATAAATCATTCACTTTTCGATGACAATAATACACATTTCTCGAAAATATGCATTTTTGTCTGCAAAAACGCCTTCAGTTTTTGCGACAAATTTAACACTTGTGTTTCCGCTACTCTTAAACCGTATACCCCACCCAATAAAAAAGGGGCACTCGCCCCTAAACACTGCTCATTCAATTACCGGATCATGCTTAACTTGCTCTTATCTCTTCCAGGAAAGTCTCGAAATCAACCTTGTCAAGTTCAGCTTCTTCACTCAATTCAACGACGCTCATATCCGGCAAGGTGGTAATGGTCTTCTCACTTTCTTTACCATGATCTGACAATAAACCAATATCCTTCATAACTGAAACACCCTTGTTAAGTTATTGCTCGTATTGTACTACTAGTTTTCAGATTTTCATGACGGATTTTCAAAATGTAACACAAACATAATTTGCCCCTTCAAAAAAATTACTCCCGCAGGAACAAGGCCCTGCGGGAGCACATTTTTATAACACCTTAGTCCTTAAGACTTAATGCCTTTACAATCATTTACGTACTGTCTGATGGGGCCGATGTCCGTGTACTTCTTAACACCGTCACCGTCGGGAATGACGAGAACGGGAACGTTGACGATCTCGAACTGCTTAGCGAGATCTGCGTCATCGTCAGCATAGATCAGTTCATAATCGAAGCGCTGCTCATCGAACATGGCCTTTACAGCCTTGCACTTTGCGCATGTGTGTGTCGTGAAGAGCATCGGCTTTGTTACAGCGGTGTCACCGTCCGTGGGGAGAAGCTCGGGGAGTTTCTTTTCCTCAACAGGGCTTACCGTAACGGTTGCCGTTCTCGGCTTTAATGTTGAGTTGCATGTATCATACGTCTTTCTGTCCTTGAACTCCTGGAGCTTGCCGTCGTTCCAGTTCTTGACCGGACGGTAGTAACCAGTGATACGGCTGTATGTCTCTGTGGGATTACCGCACTCGGGGCAGGCCTTGACCTCGCCCGGGAGGTAGCCGTGGGCTGAGCAGATGGAGTATGTGGGAGACATCGTGTAGTAAGGCAGTCTGTAGTTCTCGGCGATCTTTCTTACGAGAGATGCTGCAGCCTTCCAGTCAGGGAGACGCTCGCCTAAGAATGCGTGGAATACAGTACCCGATGTATAGAGAGTCTGAAGGTTATCCTGAACGTCAAGAGCATCGAAGATGTCCGATGTGTATCCGACAGGCAGGTGTGAACTGTTGGTGTAATAGAATACGCCGGAAGCATCGTTAGCGGTGATGATGTCAGGGAACTTAGCCTTATCGTGCTTTGCAAGACGGTAAGCCGTGGACTCTGCAGGTGTAGCCTCGAGGTTATAGAGGTCGCCGTATCTCTCCTGGTATTCGGAGAGCTTTTCTCTCATGTGGTTAAGAACGTCAGCGGCAAACTTCTGGGTCTCTTCGTGTGTGAGATCCTTTCTGATCCACTTTGCGTTAAGGCCTGCTTCGTTCATGCCGACGAGACCGATCGTGGAGAAGTGGTTATTGAATGTTCCGAGGTAATGCTTTGTATAAGGATAGAGACCTTCCTCGAGAAGCTTTGTGATCATGTTTCTCTTGATCTTGAGAGATCTTGCGGAAACATCCATGAGATGGTCAAGTCTCTTGTAGAAGTCTTCCTCATCAGCTGCAAGATATGCGATACGGGGAATGTTGATCGTTACAACGCCGACAGAACCCGTGGACTCGCCGCTTCCGAAGAAACCGCCGGACTTCTTACGGAGCTCACGGAGGTCAAGACGCAGACGGCAGCACATCGAACGTACATCGGAAGGCTCCATGTCGGAGTTGATGTAGTTGGAGAAATAAGGAATGCCGTACTTTGCAGCCATCTCGAAGAGGAGCTTGTTGTTCTCTGTCTCGGACCAGTCGAAATCTCTTGTGATGGAGTATGTAGGGATAGGATACTGGAATCCGCGGCCGTTGGCGTCACCTTCGATCATGATCTCGATGAAAGCCTTGTTGACCATGTCCATCTCAGCCTTGCAATCCTTGTACTTGAAGTCCATCTCCTTGCCGCCGACGATGCAGTTCTGCTCTGCCAGGTCATTCGGAACGGTCCAGTCGAGTGTGATGTTCGTGAACGGGCTCTGAGTACCCCATCTTGAAGGTGTGTTAACGCCGTAGATGAAGGACTGGATGTCCTGCTTAACCTGCTTATAGCTGAGGTTATCTACCTTAACGAAAGGTGCGAGATATGTATCGAAAGAGGAGAAAGCCTGAGCGCCTGCCCACTCGTTCTGCATGATACCGAGGAAGTTGACCATCTGGTTGCAGAGCGTGGAGAGGTGCTTTGCGGGAGCAGATGTGATCTTTCCTACGATGCCGCCCAAACCTTCCTGTATGAGCTGCTTCAATGACCATCCTGCACAGTAACCTGTGAGCATGGAGAGATCGTGGATGTGGATATCAGCATTCCTGTGTGCATCTGCGATCTCTTTGTCGTAGATCTCAGAAAGCCAGTAGTTAGCTGTGATGGCGCCGGAGTTGGAGAGGATAAGGCCGCCTACGGAATATGTAACTGTGGAGTTCTCTTTTACACGCCAGTCTTCGACCTTAACATAGCTGTCTACAAGATTCTTGTAGTTCAGGAGAGCGGAGTTCATGTTACGGATCTTTTCGCGCTGGTTACGGTAAAGGATGTAAGCCTTAGCTACGTCCTCGTAGCCCATTCTCTGAAGCGTAGCCTCGACGCTGTCCTGGATGGACTCGACGTCAACCTTGCCGTCAACTGCCTTCTTCTCGCAGTCGGATACAGCATTCAATGCGAGCATATCAATTATCTGGTTGTTATACTCTCTCTTCTGTGCTACGAAAGCCTTCTCGATGGCTCCCGAAATCTTGCTTAAGTCGAAATCTACGACTTTGCCGTCTCTCTTGATGATCTGAAACATGTTCCTCTCCTTAACTCTCTCCGCGTATCTTTGATTGCGGTATTATTTTCTTCGCATTTTCCAAAGCTTTCTCGAGTTCATCGTGCGGCATCTCCGAAAGGCCCTCACCGTTCAGGAGATTTCCCGAATCCACAAAGCCCTGCAGGAAGTATTTCTCAGTTCCTTCCACCTGCTTTGCGATCTGCACGAAATCACCGGATTCATGCAGAGGCGATACCACCGTCGTACGGAACTCGTGATCCACTCCGCTGTCCTTTATCACCTTGATGCTCCTCTTGATGAGAGAGACATCGAAACCGGTGATGCCGACAGTCTCCGCATACTTATCGAAGGTGTTCTTGAGATCCATCGCCACGTAATCTACATTCCCTTCGGACAGGATCTTCTCAAGCCTGTCAGGAAACGTGCCGTTGGTATCAAGCTTTACCTTGTAACCCATCGACTTGATCTTAGCGATAAACTCACAGATATCGGCATGCAGAAGCGGTTCGCCGCCCGTAATGGCAACTCCGTCAAGGATCCCCTGGCGTTTTTTGAGAAATGCGAAGAAATCATCCTCGCTGATCCTCATGTCTTCCGGGGGATTGAAGACCAAAGCCGGATTGTGGCAGAAGGGGCACCTTAAGTTGCAGCCGACGGTAAATACCGTACAAGCAACCGTCCCGGGGAAGTCCAAAAGTGTTAACTTCTGAAGTCCGCCGATGATCATGCCCCAATACCTCGCTTTTGAATTGAAAATAGGTGCGAATGCGCTCAGTTTTCCCGAAACGCTCTTACAGATTACCTATATGTTGTGGTTGTGTCAACAGCAAAACCCAATATATTGTGCTTGTAACACGATTGTAATAAAAGCAGAAAAACTTGACAAACAATAGGGTTTCAAGGTTTTTTTATCAAATTTCGGGCATGCAAAAGAGAAAAATGTAATATTACATTTCGCCGATAAACCTGTGGATCCGATATGAATAATCAGTTCTTTTTCTTCTCGATCCTGTTGAACTGGGGTCTGACTTCGACCTCTGTCACAACGGCGCCTTCGCGCATGTTGATGATGTCCCTGACACACTCTGCCGTATCTTCCGGCGTAAGAAAACACCCGTCTTCTTCTGAGGGCTTAAAATCGGCATTCCTGTACAGCTTGGTGCCAGCCGTAAGATCGGGACAAACGGTCACTACCCTGACGCCGGTCTTGCGGACCTCTTCATAGACGCTTCTACCGTAGCTTCGAAGCCCTGCCTTCAGCGCGCCGTAAGCTGCACCGTGAGTATTTATCCTTGTCGAAGTGACTGAGGCGATGTTTATGACCATGCCCTTGGAGTCCTTTAGCCTTGGAAGGAGCGCGGAGATCAGGATCATCGGTGCTTCGAGATCCACCCTGCACATCTCCTTTATCTGGTCGGGAGTATTGAATTCTGCCAGACCGTAATATGCACTGCCTGCGGCGTTGACCAGAAGATCGACGTTCTTTATCTCCGAAACTTTCTCAAGAAGGATGTCCGTATCCCTCAGATCGAGAGACATTCTCTTCTCGAAGAAATCGCTGTTCTCCGGGAATACCCTTCCGATACCGTAAACCTTATATCCTTCTTCAGAAAGCATCCTTGCTATCGCAAGCCCGATTCCTGACGATGCTCCGGTAACGATCGCAGTCTTTAATTCCATGTGAATATCTTCTCCCTTCCGATGTGTTCTTCCAACAATCCGCAGACATATTCCTGCATCTTCCTGTCTGTCTCAGGTTCATACTGGGCAACGCCGTCAATGACGGCATAAGGATACCAGGCGATCTCGGAATCAGGATATGCTTTCCTCATCTTTGACAGATAATCAGAAGACATCCTGAACGTTCCGACACTGACATCCGTAAGAAACGAAAAATCGATCCTGCGGGCCGCATCCTCTATAAGCTTCTTATAAGCTTCTTCCCATCCGGGGATCTTGATCATCGGGTCAAAACAAAGTCTTACCTTTGCTCCGTTCCCGAGAGCTCTTGCTGCGGCATCTATACGCGCGTCAGCGCTTGCGGTGCTGCGTTCATATCTGCTGACTGCTTCTTCAGGCGATAATGTAAACGCATAGATAACGTTCGATATGTTGTCCTTAACCTCATATGCCGTCTTTGTTCTGAGCTCCACCAACAGGTCTTCGTGTTCTTTTGCCATCTCCTTCCAGAAATCAACGTGGCCGGTAAGGCCGTTCATCGCTATCAGGTCAGTGTCAAAAGAAGCGCACACATACATCGGTCCTTCTTCAAGCCTGTACTCAACATCAGCCTTATAGTCTTCAAGATTTACGAAAACCACAATGTAAGGGGACGAATACATTCCCCGCAGATAACAGTACTCACAGTCGAAAGGACAGTTCATCATCGAGCTTACATAATAAAAATGTTTCTGCCCGAAAGACTGGCAGACCGATGCGCCTTCGAATATCCTGTTCCCGTCCCTTACCGCAAGGATTATCGCGCGGTGCTCCCTTTGAAGGATGACGTCCTGCCTCTTCCTGTCCAGAACGTCCTTATAATGCTTTATCGTAATAACACCTGCACCGGGGAGCCTGTCCATGATCTCTTTTGCCTTCGGGTACTCCAGGGCTCTCTGCTCAACGTAGATATGAGTAAATCTCATTGAGCGCCTCCCTCCCGGCTTTCTTATCCTTTGCAGGCAGCCTGCCTTCTTCTTCCATTTTTCCGAGAAGTGCCGTCAGTTCTTTTTCTTTTCCGGCAACAACACAATAGTGCTCTATATCCTTTAATTCGTTTCTCATGTACCAGGTAAGACTCATCTTGTCGGCCGTATCTTCAGGAAGGAATGAGTATGACCTGCTCTCATTGTTTTCGAGCATGAGACGTGCGATCTTCTTTATCTCGGGAAGGTGGTCCCTTAACATTTCCGATACTTCGCCCGCACTCATGAAATCAACACCGCTGTCTGAAACGACTTTATAAAAAGTAACATCAGAAGGTCTCATAGTTTTCATGACCTTCTCGCAGATAAAAGCCGATTCCATGTCAACGAGCATTCCGTCATCTACCTCATGCACGATGCCGGGTGATGTAGTCAGCGGCATTTCTTCTATTCCGGATTCGAAAAGGATGTCGGGATAATATCTTTTTCCTGTCTCCATGGAGATGACCTGATTGATGAGATAACCCCTGCCCTTGTTCTTACCGGCGCAAATGCCAACGTTCAGCACTTTGTCATAAGGCTTCAGATCAAGAGCGTCAACTATGTCACGCGCTCTCGATCCGACACCCGTGACCTTCAGTTCACCGGGCAGTCCGTTAAGCACTGATGCTTCACATTTAAGAGCCGTAAGGATATAAAGCATGTGACACTCCCTTCAGTCTTTTGATAATTATATTATAAAGTGTTAATATTAGTCGTCTTAAAGACAACGGAGGTTTAATATGGACAGATTACTTACGGGCCTTCAGCCCAGCGGATCCTTAACTATCGGCAACTATGCCGGCGGAATCTCTCAGATCGTTAACTATCAGAAGGACTACGAGACATTCCTCTTCGTCCCTGACATGCACGCCATCACGGTTCCCCAGGATCCTGATGCTCTTCACAGGAACATCATCAATGCCATCGCAATGTACATCGCATGCGGTGTCGATCCCAACCTTGAGAACATGCACATTTACATTCAGTCTGAGAATCTCTATCACGCAAATCTGTCCTGGATTTTCGAGTGCCACACACCTCACGGCGACCTCACGAGAATGCATCAGTTCAAGGCAAAGTCTGCTCTTCATGAAGCTTTCACCGAAGGCCTCGTAACATATCCTGACCTCATGGCAGCAGACATCCTTCTCTACGATCCGAAGTATGTTCCTACGGGTATCGACCAGAAGCAGCACGTAGAGCTCGCAAGAAATCTTGCCATAAGATTCAACAACCGTTACGGTGAGCTCTTTAAGATCCCCGAGCCGCTGATCCCCACGATCGGCGCTAAGATCCGTGACCTTCAGACTCCTACCCAGAAGATGAGCAAGTCTACCGATAACCCGAAGGCATCGGTCTTCCTTTCTGATCCCGAGAAGACGATCCGCAAGAAGATCATGTCCGCAGTTACGGACTCAGATGGCATCATCAGATTCGATGAAGATGAGAAGCCCGGCGTTTCAAATCTTCTTACTATTTACTCCGTGTTCTCCGGCTGCACGATCGAAGACGCAGTCGCAAAGTTCGAAGGCGGCGGTTACGGTGACCTCAAGAAAGCGGTTGCGGATGCAGTCGTTGAGAAAGTCGTTCCTTTCCAGGATAAGTACAACGAAGTAATGAACAGCGGAATCATCGATGATATCCTTGATGCAGGCCGCGACTATACAAACGAGATCGCAAGAGAAAAATACGAACTCGTAAGAAAGGCCGTAGGATTCGGAAGGATCTGATCACTTTTAAAATTTCAGACTAATACGCCGGAGCTGTAATCACTGCCCCGGCGTTTTCTTTTTCAGTTAACTTTGTTTTTCCAGATGTATCCGCCCTTGATCACGGTCTCTATGTGATAACTTGCACTGCCCAGAGACGCGCGTAGCTTTTTTATGTAAGTATCCACGGCGCGGTCATATCCTGCAAAATCCCTTCCCCAGACGGCATCGAGTATCTGATCTCTCGATAAGATCCTTTCCCTGTTTTCGACGAGGTACATGAGAAGATCATATTCTTTGGGCGAGATATCGATGCGCTTTCCGGATACGGTCACCTGTCTTTTTGCCGGCTCGATCTCGATCTCATCTATTACGATCCTTCCGTCTTTAACGAGCAGGCCTCTGTATCGGTTGATCAGCGCATTGATCTTCATGAGCAGGACTTTTGTCGAAAAAGGCTTTGTCAGATATTCATCGGCGCCGGTCTCATATCCCTTTTCCATGTCATTCTCGCTTACGAGGGCCGTAAGGAACATGACCGGAACGTCATAGCGGCTTCTTATGAACCTGCAGACCTCCCTGCCGTCCTTGCCGGGCATCATGATGTCCAGGATGATCGCATCATAACGGTTCTGCATGACCATCCGGCATGCGTCATTGCCGTCGCCGACCTGGTCAACTTCGAACCCGTTCCCTGTCAGGAACGCAGCCGTGATCGTCCTTAATGACACATCATCTTCAGCCAGGAGAAGCCTGTATTTTTCTTCCGTCATTCCTTCGCCTTTTTCATCTCGAACCAGAACACCGTCCCGTCCGTTCCGCTCTCTACTCCGAATCTTGCCTTGTGCAGTTCAAGGATACTCTTATTGACTGCAAGCCCTACGCCGTTGCTGTCCATCCGGTCAGTGCGGGAATTATCCTTTTTATAGAACAGATCCCAGATCTTTTTTTGGTCTTTCGCGCTTATGGTCTCACCGTCATTACGGATCCTGAACTTAACGTTTTTACCGCTGCTCTGGAGACTGATCTCCACTTTTTTCTTACCGTATTTTATCGCATTGGACAGGAAATTTGATATGACCATGTTCATCATGTCGAGATCTGCCATAACAACGTATTCACCGTTTTCATCGTCCTTTTTGAAACTCACGTCGATGTGGCGCTCCTTTGACAGGGCTTCCATGTGCGCGGCGCAAGTTTTCGCCATCTCGAAAAGCTCGACTTCGCCAAGATCCAGCTTTACGTCACCGGAATCCATTTTCGAGAGATTCAGAAGCGTGCCGACCATCTTGTTCATGTGATCTATCTCTCCGGCGATCTTATCCGACACGTCCTTACGCTCATTCTCAGGCACAAGCTCCCAGTTCTCGACATAAGCCTGTGTAACGGCAAGAGGAGTTTTGAGTTCGTGTGCAAAACATCTTGTAAGATTCTTAGTTCTCGCTTCGAAGTTCATCCTGTTTATGTACATCCTTCTCATCATGAAAACAGTCAGAAGCACCAGCACGATAAACATGACGATGAACAGGATATATACATGTATATTATTCGAAAGCACGTAAGCAAGCGGATGAAATATATAAGTATCATATTCATATATATCCAAATCATCTCCCGGCATCGTAAGCTCAAATGACGAAGATGAAATGATCAGCGCATGCGATGTTATCAGGCCGGTTTCAATCGCGGAAACATTTTCATAAGGACTGTATTCATCTATTATCTCATCGAATTTTGCTTTTGCCTCAATATCTAACTCATTCTGCTTTTCCGTTTCTTCCGTAACCGTCTCATTAGACCTTTCTTCAAGTCCAACTTCCGTTATCAAAGGTGATGTAACAACAACTTTCACGTTCGAGTTATCACTATAGATAGAATAATTCAGAACGGAATCCTCAGTTACAACATAGGAACCGTCATTTGACAAATGGACATCAACTGCGTGTTCGGGATTTTCAGCGTCTTTCACCTCTACGAAAAAATACACCTGGTTGATATCGGTTGAGTCACCTTCATTCATCGATGTTCCGGCCTCGTAAACATATCTGCCGTAGTGCCCGATATCGGGATCTGTTCTGCCGGCCAGATATTTCATTCCGTTGAATACGACCAAAGTCTTCTGAAGATCATCAGTGTCATCTATCTTCATACTGCTTAAATCGAAAAAATTATCATTGGATCCGGTCACTTTGTTTACAAACTCGCTGTTTGCATCATTCACCCGTATGAAAGTAAAGAGGATGCCGCCAAGCGCAATTGCGACCATTATCAATGCGCATATCAAAGCTGTGATCCTTACGTATGTCCTTTTCATTTCCTATTCCCCCTTTGCGCTTGGCGATACCCGTGCATCACTCGATATCATGAGTATAGAACACCGGTGTGTATTCTTTATGTAAATGTAAAAAGAGGCTGTCCGTTTAAGACAACCTCTTTTTTCCTTGGTCATTTTGAGGAATTTTTATTCTTCGAGAAGCTTATAAAGAATCTTATATAGTGCTGTCGCGTCGCTCTTGCTGAGCTTTACGCATGAACCGATCTGCGCCGGAATGTCTTTCGCCTTCCTGTACAACGCTTTACCTTCTTCAGTAAGCGTAATGACGACTACTCGCTCATCCTCTTCGCTCCTGGTCCTCTTGATGAGTCCCTGTTTTTCAGTATTCTTGAGCATCGGCGTAACCGTGCCTGTATCGAGCATCAGTCTTCTGCAAAGCTCACCGACTGTTATCCCGTCCTTTTCCCAGAGCACCAGAAACATGATGTACTGGGTGTATGTAATTCCCAAAGGCTTAAGGTGCGGTGTGTAGAAATTTACTATTTTTCTTGATGCCGCATAAAGCGGGAAACAAAGCTGGGAATCAAGCTTCATGGATTCATCGATCTTCATCTTCATCACCGTCTCAGATAAGGCTCTCTACAAAAGCCCTTACTTCCTTCATGTCATCCGTGGGTTCGAATCTCTTTACGACATTTCCTTCTCTGTCAACAACGAACTTAGTAAAGTTCCACTTGATCTCCGGATTGTTCTCGTAATCCTTGTCGATCTTCTTGAGCATTGTCTTCATCGCAAGTGCCTTAGGGCCCTTGCCGAATCCTTCAAAGCCTTTCTGAGATTTAAGGTATTTATATAAAGGAATGGCATTCTCGCCGTTGACGTCAGACTTCTTCATCTGCGGGAACTGCGTATGATACTTGAGCTGGCAGAACTGAGCGACTTCTTCATCCGTTCCCGGTGTCTGTCCGGCAAACTGGTTGCAGGGCACGTCGATGACCTCAAGTCCCTTGTCGTGAAGGTCTTCATACATCTGCTCGATCGGCTTGTAATGAGGTGTGAACCCGCAGCCTGTAGCAGTATTAACGATCAGGATGACCTTGCCTTCATAATTCTTAAGAGATATTTCCTCTCCTTTGGGTGTGGGAACTGAATAATCATATATAGACATGGTGTGTTCTCCTTTCATTTCTATTTGATAAGATTATATTGTGTCAAATATAGATTGTCTACAATAATCCGTTCTTTTATGTTCTGTTTTTGTGCTTTAGCGGGTATTCGGATAAATATATCCTTTATATCAAATTAATGTGGGAAAGATCTTCCGGCAGGTCCGTTGCAGGCTTGCTCGCCAGGCGGTGAACGGCTCCGGGATAAGAATCATTGAAAGAAAGCACTTCCAAAGAAGATCCGCAGACCGTACACGCTGACTGGGTTTCTTGAGCATGGGCACCGCAGTTCGGACAGTTATTGTAATACCACTTTTTACCCAGCTGGCCTGCTATGTAATCTTCTGCTTCCTTTCTTTCCTCCACGGCTTCATTGTCCTTAACGATACGGATCGCGCATTTATGCAGGATGTTGTCCCTTACCCTTACGATGAAAAAGCAGGCTGCGCCGCATAAGAGGACAAGGATCGAAGGCAGATAAAACGTCAGAGCATCAATAAATGCAAATGCCTGATCGCTCATGACAGCTCTCTCGAAATAAGGGATTATCAGTTCATAACAGAATATATGGGAAATGATAAATGCTATTACGGCACCGGCCCACACAAAGAGGTTCATCCATATTATCCCCGGAGTCCGCTTCATGGTGTCATATACTTTCTCCGCGTTATCCGTTCCGAAATCACTGTCAAAAAAGGAGATAAGATAGCAGTTCTTATCTTCGACCGCCCAGCTTCTTCCGTCACACAAAGCATCATCCGTAGGTCTCCCATGCCTTACATCTCCGTTATATTTCGGTATCTTTCCTCTTCTGATGCTTCCGAGCGCCGAAGTCCTTGCGTAGTCTTTCATTCCAAAGCACAGGAGGACAATACCGGCACAGAATAAACAAAGATTGATTATATTGATCGAAGAAAAAGAAGACGAGAATATCTCCAAAGAAACCAACGTAATTGTGAACGTTCCCATCATTGCGAAAGGAACGGCGGATACTATCTTCCCGCCGACACTTGGCGGTCTTCCGTACGGGTCACTATAGGAATCATAGTAATCACTTCCGCCTCCAAAGTCGATGAAATCTCCGCCGCCGAAAAAGTCACCGCCGCCGGAATCGTGAAAACTTCCGCTGTGTGTATCACCGCCATGAAAATCGCCGGTAGACATATCTGAAACCTGCTTTCAGCCTAAAAACTAATTCTCGTTCGGATATACCAAACGTCTGTCTGTATCAAACCACTCTGCGATCGTCCTGAACGCACGGACAACGAATCTTCCTCTTTCAGTGATGGAATATGTTCCGTCAGGATTCTGTTCGATCGTACCTGTAACTACCTGTTCATCAAAACGCTTTTCGAAAGCACCGTAATCATCCACGTACTTGGCAGTGAATACTTCACCGACGGATTCCTGCGTGAAAGTCTGATCAGAATTCTCATCCATGTAGCTGAGCATGAATACCGATACCGACCTCTCCACGGTAACCGGTACGAGTGTAAAGATCACCATGTTTACGCAGCAAAAGATGACGAACATCATGATGATGTCCCTTACCGTGATAAAACCCCAGAGCTTTCTTGCGATTGCCATGATGACCGCGGAGACAACTCCGGTGATCACAATAAATGCCACGCCGCGGTACATAAGGACTTCCATGTCCTTAAGTAAACCCGTGTGAAACAATCCGATAAATAACGCCGAGCATACAAGATAGATGAGCACATAGATTCCTATGAGCGCAACTACACTTCCGAAAGTTCCACTGCCTTTACCGATCTTAGACAACTCCTGACGCCTCGTTCTTTATCCTGCTCTCTTCGGCTGCCAGAGCTCTTTCCTTCTCGAACTGGTTAGCTATATGAATGCTTCCGTCCGACCTGATCTGGATCGCAGTTCCGCAGAACTGGCAGAAACCTGTGGAATTTCTTCTGATACGGTTTCCGGATGCACCGCAGTTAGGACACTCGACAGCAACACTGTCACGCGCGATCTGGTCTTCCAGCTGCGTTCTCCTGTATCTGTTGGCCTCTTCGTTTGCCTTCTCTCTGGAAGCTTCAGCCTGAAGCCTTGCCCTCTCGGAAGCTGTCCTCGAGCGCTCGATCTCCTGCTGCTTAATAATGTGATCGCTTACCCTGAAGCCGATCTTTACCAATGTATTTAAACCTATCCCAAACATTAGTATTCCTCCCTGGAACCTAAACTTATTCCAAAGAATATTTTACCATGATTGCCAGCTCCCGTGCCAGTCTTGCGACCGGTAAACCGACAACGTTCGAGTAGTCTCCATCTATTCCTTTTATCAGGAGCGCGCCCTTGTCCTGAATGCCGTAAGCGCCCGCTTTATCGAAAGGTGATCTGCTGTCACAGTACTCCGATATCAGGGTTTTCTGGTAATCGTCCAGGGCATTGAATTCAACGCGCGTCTCTTCTGTGAACACTCTTTTGGATGACCTTGTGAAAAGAGCGACGCCTGTAGCAACCACATGCGCTCTTCCTGACATCGATGAGAGCATCCTCACGGCGTCTTCCCTGTCTTCGGGCTTTCCGTATATGACGTCATCTAAGATAACGGAAGTATCCGCGCCTATTACTATGAAATTATCTTTTTCTTCTTCAGTAAGAGAATCGAAAACGGCTTCAGCCTTTATCTCTGCCAGACGTTCGCTGACCTTATTCGCAGGCACGCCCTCTTCCTCCATGCGGATCTCTGCGGCACGTTCATCTATGTCAGCTGTTATGATCTCAAAATCATCCGTGACCAAAGACAGCAATTCGCGCCTCCTCGGAGACGCGCTTGCTAAAATGATCTTCTTATTTAATTTAACTGATTCCACTTTAAGTTAACGGCTCTGTGATCAGTTCTGACCGGGCTTCGGCGGAGGAGCAAAGATTCCCGGCGGGACCACGGGTCCTGTGGGAATTCCGAACTTGTCGATCTGATCTTCCAGATCAGACAGATCGGACTCGGAGAATGCAAACTTTGAATCATCCTTGTTAAAAGATGTGTCAGCCTTAGGAGCAGGCGCTGCCGGTTCCGCAGGCTTAAATGCCGGGTTGAAAGAAGGTTGGACCGGTTCGGCCTTCGGCGCTGCTGACGGCGCAGGCTTAAAAGGATTCGGATCAGAAGCCTGACCTGCCCCTGCCCTGAAAGGCGCGGAAACCGATGACTGTACCGGCTTAAACGGACCTGAATCAGCACTTGAAGCAGCAGGCTTTGCAGCCTTAAACGGGCTGGGATCAGATGATGTAGCAGGTTTGAACGGATTATGTTCAGCCTGCGCATTCATGAATGCATAATTAACTGACTGCTTTGAGTTATCAGAGTGCAGGGTATTCCCGTCATCTGCAAAAGAAGATTCGGATCCGAGACCTAATCCGGAACCAAGACCGGAGCCTGAACCCAATCCGGAATCGGAACCGAGTCCCGAACCAAGACCGGAACCGGCCATTGAAGCGCCAAACAGATCATTTGCAGTGGTCTTCGGGGTCTCAGCTTTGGGCTCTTCTGCTTTAGGAGCTTCCACCTTCGGAGCTTCAGCCTTCGGTGCTTCTACCTTTGGAGCCTCTGCCTTTGGTGCTTCAGCCCTGGGCGCAGCCGGAGCTGACGTTCTTGCAAATCCGGGACGCGGGAAACCTGAAGTTACGGGAGCAGCTTTCGGAGCCTCTGCTGCAGGCTTCGGTGCTTCCTTAGGTGTTTCTACTGCCTTGGGAGCTTCTGCCTTAGGTTCTTCGGCCTTAGGTTCTTCAGCCTTTGGCTCTTCTACCTTCGGTGATTCTGCTCTGGGCGCAGCCGGAGCTGACGTTCTTGCAAATCCGGGACGCGGGAAACCTGAAGGCGCAGCCTTTGGTGCTTCAGCGGGCTTCGGTGTTTCCTTAGGTGTTTCCACTGCCTTGGGAGCTTCTGCCTTAGGTTCTTCAGCCTTCGGTGCCTCTGCCCTGGGTGCAGCCGGAGCTGACGTTCTTGCAAATCCGGGACGCGGGAAACCTGAAGCTGCAGGTGCGGTCCTCGGTGTCTCAGCCGGCTTCGGAGCTTCGGGAGCCTTTGGTGCTGTTGCACTCGGAGCAGCAGGCGGAATTATTGATTTTACCGGTTCAGCCTTCGGAGCTGCCGGCGGAATGATAGACTTTGCCGGTTCGGCCTTGGGGGTTGCCGGCGGGATGATCGACTTTACGGGCTCTGACTTGGGAGCTGCAGGAGCTACTGCCTTAGGCTCTTCCTTGGGAATTATGGATTTCTGGGGAGCCTCAACACTTGTAAACTTGGTAGGTGTTCCGCCGAATCTGCGGGGAGCATCGTCCTTTTCTTTCTTATCATCAGTTTCTTTTAAATTTGCAGGCGGAATGATGGACTTGGGAGCATTTTCCTTTTTCTCTTCAGCTTCAGCTGCTGCCTTGGCGGCTGCTGCGGCCTGAGCTGCAGCCGTAGCGGGTCTGGTGTGAGCAGGTCTTTGCGGAGCTTCCGAAGGTGTGGCAGAAACAGCATTTGCTTTGGAAGTAACATTTTGGGACTGCTTGAGTCTTGCTTCCATGGCTTCCGCAGATGATCTCTTTTCAAATCTGCTCTGAGGTACATCTGAAGATTTCTTCTCACTCTTCGGTAAAACTGCCGCTGCAGCCTGGATGCCTCCCTGCTGTGCGCCTTTGATCGTATCGTTAAGTGAATCCTTGAAGCTGATAGTTGTCTCTGACAGGATACCGTTGCTGTTATCTTCGAAACGGGCATCGGGATTTTCACTGAACAGCATATAAGCTTCTCTCGGATTTTCCTTGTGCGTGATCTTGTAATAGAAGTCAACGAGCTTAGCAAGTGACTTGCTCATGACAAGCTTTGATGCAGTCTTTACGGGAGCATCGATTCCCTGAATATCGTTAACATCCTTGAAGAATTCATCGGATGTCTTGTAGTTGCCGCTTACAATGTATCCGGCGCCGGGTTCACCCTTGTCAGCCAGAGTGAGCATTGCATTCGCAACGTCTCTTACGTCAACGAAAGCACGGCCGCCACCCTTCGGAGGGATCGTACCGTTATTAAGATAACTGTTAAGAACTTTATTGATCTCATAGTCTTCGGAATAGCCGGGACCGATTATGAACGTAGGGAGTACCATAACGGCATTAAGTCTGTTGAGCGCCACCTTCTCCATTACATAAGCAGCAGCCTCAGCCTTTGACTTGGCATATTCGCCTTCAACCTTGTTACGGTCAAAGTGGATCGTTATCTCTTCTCCTGATACCTCAGGATTCAAAGCATAAGCAGAACTTAAATAAACAAGTTTTCCGACTTTGCGCTTAAGGCACATATCAACGATGTTCTCGGCACCGATGACGTTAACTCTTCTCATCGTGAGATTGGTTGCATCAGAAAGCGAAACATATTCGTCCGTATGAAAAAGAACTGCCGATCTCGGATCATCGAGTTCGAAAAACTCTCTCATGGAATCCTTATCTGTGGAAATACCATAGCAGATCTCAATGTTAGGATTGTTTCTGTAGATCCTGGTATCAGAGAGCTCGCTCATAAGAACCCTCACCTTTTCTCCTCTTTGAAGAAGCATACTGATAACAGTTTTTCCTAATGCGCCTTCGCCGCCTGATACAAGATATTTAACCGCCATACTTTTTCTCCTCGGCCAATTGTTTGCTGTTCGTTCGTTGTAAGGTTTTATGTGTGCGCAAAAACTCATTACTTGAAAAAGGGCACAATAAACCCTAAATCAAATAATAAATAATTACATATATTTTACACTTTCAAATTGCGGTGTGCAAAAACTAATTTGAAATGATTGTTGACATTTCTGTTACGCAAGTATATTCTTATGTCACATTTCCGTCAGGAAATGCATACAATTGAATACTGCTAAAGGCTGTGACGAAGAAAGCCGCAGAGATTCGTTCAATACAGAGAAGTGCTGTTTGCTGAGAGGCACGTGACGATATTTGCAACAGGCTATCCCTTCCGAGCCGGCATTCCGAACAGGAGCGATCCCAAGTAGACAATGCCCGTGATGCTGCGTTAATGCAAAGGAGTTGTTAGACTTCGTAAGTGGCAAACAGACGTGTTTGCAAGTTGAGTGGTACCGCGGATTTTTATTCGTCTCAATGTCCAGGAAGGATGTTGGGGCGCTTTTTTTTGCCCCGACGAGGCACAAACAAGTTTGACAGAAAAGGAGAAAGCTATGTCAACACAAAACAATGTAGAGTTTAAGCTAGCTGAAGTAGCGGACCGTGTACGCGGCCTGAGACTTGACATGGGTCTGACACCCGAAGAAGTTGCTTCCAAGCTTGATATTTCGGCAGAAGAATATCTCAAGTTTGAAGAAGGCACCCAGGATTTCAACTTTACGTTCATTTACAAGTTCGCAAACCTCGCCGGCGTTGAGATCTCAGACATCATGGAAGGATCTTCCCCTTCCCTCAAGGAATATGCCGTAACAAGAAACGGCCAGGGAAGCCCGATCACAAGACGCACAGGCTACAAGTACCAGCGTCTTGCTTCAAGATTTAAGAATAAGCTCTGCGAGCCTTTCCGTGTCGTAGTCCCTTATTCCGAAGAGGCTCTTAACCCTCCGTATCACCTCGTTTCACACAACTATCAGGAGATGAACATCGTCGTTAAGGGTACTCTCAAGGTCATCATCGGCGATTCCTCCGAGGTCCTTCACGAAGGAGATTCCATCTACTTCGACTCAACACAGCCTCACGGTGAGTTTGCGTTGGGCGGTGAGGACTGCGTCTTCTATGCGATCATCTTAAACCCCGAGGCATGGGGCAAGGGAGAAGGCTATACCACGCCCTACAACTCAGAAGAAATGCGTACGGACAACGTTACTAACGTTGACGCAGCTAATCTTGAGGATCCGGTCTATGCCCGTTACCTCAACGGCATCCTCGATGAGAACGGCACAATGGTCGATGTTGACGTAAACGTTCCCGAATGCAAGAAGTTCAACTTCGCATTCGACTGCGTTGACGTCATCGCTGACAAGAACCCCAATAAGCTCGCCATGCTCTGGGTCGCTAAAGACTGCGTAACCGAGAAGAGATTCACATTTGCCGACATCAAGAAATATTCCAACATGACTGCCAACTACTTCAAGTCTCTCGGTATCGGCAAGGGCGACAAGGTCGTTCTCGTCTTAAAGAGACACTATCAGTTCTGGTTTGCCATGATGGGTCTCGAAAAGCTCGGTGCTATCGCTATCCCTGCTACACACCTTCTCCGTGACCACGACTATGAATACCGCTTCAATGCCGCTGGCGTTAAGGCAGTCTTCTGCACCTCTGATGACGATGCGGCTGATGAAGCAGAGAAGGCAGCCAAGACATGCGGAGTCGAGACTCTTGTCCTTTGCAACGGTTCAAGACCCGGATGGCATGACTTCAATGAAGAGTTCAAGAACTGCTCTGATGTCTTCGAGCGTCCCGCCGACTATGCATGCGGCTACGATCCGATGGTTATGTTCTTCACTTCAGGAACATCTGGCTATCCTAAGATGGCTCTGCATTCCTACATGTATGCGATCGGTCACATCCCTACAGCCAAGTACTGGCAGAACGTTGACCCGAACGGCCTCCACTTCTCCATCTCCGATACGGGCTGGGGCAAGGCACTCTGGGGCAAGCTCTACGGTCAGTGGCTCTGCGAAGCTCCCGTCTTCACGTTCGACTTCGACCGCTTCAAGGCTGAAGAGATCCTTCCGATGTTCGCCAAGTACAACATCACGACATTCTGCGCACCTCCGACAATGTTCAGATTCTTCATCAAGGAAGACCTTTCCAAGTACGATCTGTCTTCCCTCAAGTATGCGGTTACCGCAGGCGAGGCTCTGAACCCCGAGGTCTTCAACAAGTTTATGGAAGCAACCGGAATCAGACTCATGGAAGGTTTCGGCCAGACAGAGACAACGCTCGTTATCGCAAACCTCGTAGGCTCAAAGATCAAGCTCGGATCCATGGGCAAGCCCAATCCGCTCTACGACGTTAAGATCCTCGATCCCGACGGAAACGTCTGCAAGCCCGGTGAGACAGGCGAGATCTGCATCAACACTCAGAACTATCATCCGAAGGGACTCTTCCTCCAATACTACCTCGCACCCGAGCTCACCAATGACGCTTGGCACGACGGCTGGTATCACACAGGTGACACTGCCTGGATGGATGAGGACGGATACATCTCTTATGTCGGACGTACGGACGATGTCATTAAGTCTTCCGGTTACCGCATAGGACCTTTCGAGATCGAGAACGTCATTATGGAACTTCCTTATGTCCTCGAGTGTGCCGTCACGGGCGCACCCGACCCGCAGGGCGTCAGAGGCATCGTCGTAAAGGCTACCATCACGCTCGTTAAGGGAACCGAGGGTACCGAAGAACTCAAGAAAGAGATCCAGCATTACGTAAAGGAGAAAACAGCTCCTTATAAGTATCCCCGTATCGTCGAGTTCGTTGATGAACTTCCTAAGACATTCAACGGCAAGATCATGAGAAAGGCTATCAGATCTTCTTCCGAAGCACAGCAGTAAGCCTTGCGATCTTACGAAGCTTTTAACCACAGCGGCTCTATCGTAGAGCCGCTTTTCTTTTGCCCGGGTATGATCCTCACGTCAAAACGCCGCTCCCTTACAAAGGGCCAGAGATAATCATAGACTTCGCGAGACACTTTGAATTCAGGCACGGGAAAAGCGGAAATATCCAGGAGCATGTTCTGTTCTTTATACCGCTCGAGGAGCAGATGGTGCCTCTTGTCATAGATGATGAGGTTATCCAGATCGCGGCGTTTAAGAACCGGATTCCTTATGATCGGAAGCACAGAATTCACCGGATCGATCATCGCACACGATGCCTCTTCACCGATATAGAAATCCAGGTTCGGCAGCAGCGACTGCGCCTCACGGTAAAGATCCCTTATTGCCATCTGGATCCCTTTCATCGTCTCGCTCTTATAATCTTCCGCGACGACTGCGCCGTATTTAAGTGAGCAGAAGATCATCCTGTACAGATTGATCTCCATGCCTTTGCTGTCAGTCAGAAAATAATCGGATGCCATCTGCTGTACTTCCGCACTGCTCTTAACGGCTATCATGGAATAAAGATACTGCGCTGCCTTAAGATTGGTCTCAATGTTAACCGCATTTTCATTGCCGCCGTACATTCTCCGGTCAGTTATCGACGCGGGAACTTTTCCCGATCTCAAAGCCGCAAGCACTGCACACAAATAACCTTCAAAAGTACCGTCATACGTATATCTCAAACCCAGGTCTGCCATACGTTCCGCCTCCTTCAAGTTATGGAAGTGCTGATCTGATGCCGGCGCATCTTCCTTTAAGTGCCGTCATTCTATCACCCCGAACATATGTTTGTAAATACCGTTTTTCGCAAGCGTCCGATTAATGGTCCACAAAATAAAAAGACCGGTACAGAGACCGATCTTATATATCACCTTATCGAAAAAGCTTGATGATTATTTCGAATCGCTTCTGCACAAGCGAAGCGCGGAAGCCCCGCGATGAGAAATAAACATCAGGGTTTCGGGAATTTTAACTCCTTGAGGAAATTCGTGATTTTCTCCTTGTCGCGCTTGCTGCCGTTTACGGAATAAGCTTCGATATAAACGTTAGCATTTACGTAAACGCCTCCGAAGATTTCCGTATCATCATAAAAATACTGGTTCGTTCTGTAGAATCCGATCGCCGTATTGCCTTCAAGCTCACCGTTGAATATGACTGATCCGCTGGTCTTGCCGTAGCTCATCGTGCTGGATCCTTCGAATTCACCGTCATCCTTTAAGTCTTCGAAGTCCTCATAAAAATCATCAAACCTGTCCAGCGCATCATCAGCTTTCTTGTATCTGATGTAAGTATAGAAATTATCTCCGTCAGATGCGGTGATATAGTACTGGACTTTGTCTCCGTCGAGCGTAACATTCTTTTCGTGACGGGTCTCATCCTTATCGATCTTTGCGGCGTTGTCCAAAGCATCGTAGAAAACATCCTCATCATCGATCACTTTAAAGCCAAAGCATCCTGTGAGGGAAAGCAGTGTTGCGCACGCAAGAAAGGCAGCCGTAACAGCTTTTAATCTTTTCATAAGGGATACCTCCCGAATTTGATTAATGATTAGATTTTATCCTTTTCAAAGGAACCTGTCAGGCGAGCTTGAATCTGTGATAGTTCTTCTTTCCCTTGCGGACGATGGCCTCGCCGTTACCGTCAAAGTCAGATTCCTTGAGCTCATAGAACTGGTCCTCAACGACTGCATCATTGAGGTAAACGCCCTTCTGCTGGATCATTCTTCTGGCCTCACCCTTGGACTTCATGAGACCTGCCTTGACCAGCGCGTCAGCGATCTGCATTCCGGCACCGAGTTCATCGTTGGTGATCTCGGTCGTCTTCATGTCCTCGGATCTTCCTGCGTTCTCGAAGATATCCTCTGCTGTCTTCTTCGCGATCTCAGCAGCTTCTTCGCCGTGAATGATCTTTGTTACTTCGTAAGCAAGTCTCTTCTTTGCCTCGTTGATAGCTGCATCGGTAAGCTTTGCATACTCGTTGATCTCATCCATTTCGATGAACGTGAGGAGCTTCATGCACTTGATGACGTCAGCGTCGTCAACATTTCTCCAATACTGATAGAAATCGTAAACAGGGAATTTCTCAGCATCAAGCCAAACAGCGCCCTTAGCTGTCTTACCCATTTTCTTTCCTTCACTGTTGGTAAGGAGGGTGAATGTCAGGCCGTAAACGGAATCTCCCTTCTTACGGCGTACAAGCTCCATGCCTGCAAGGATATTTGACCACTGGTCGTCACCGCCGAACTCGAGGTTGCAGCCGTACTTCTCGTGGAGATAGTAAAAATCGTAAGCCTGCATGAGCATGTAGTTGAATTCGAGGAAGGAAAGGCCCTTCTCAAGGCGCTGCTTGTAGCACTCAGCCGTAAGCATCTTATTTACTGAGAAGTGTGTTCCGACTTCTCTTAAGAACTCGATGTAGTTGAGATCTCTGAGCCAGTCTGCGTTATTAACGATGAGCGCCTTGCCCTCGCTAAAATCAACGACCTTACCCATCTGCTTCTTGAAGCACTCAACATTGTGGTCGATCGTCTCAACAGTCATCATCTGACGCATGTCGGTACGTCCGGAAGGATCACCGATCATACCGGTACCGCCGCCCATGAGAGCGATCGGACGGTGGCCGGCTTTCTGCATGTGGCTCATGACCATCATCTGGACGAAGTGGCCTACGTGAAGAGAATCCGCCGTCGGGTCAAATCCGATGTAAAAAGACACACCGGGCTTGCTCAGTAAATCGTAGATCTCATCTCTGTGTGTTGCCTGTGAGAAGTAACCTCTCTCTTCAAGCACGTCGAAAACATTCCTGTACATATATTCCTCCAAACAAAATATTTACAAACTTAACGCTCAGACTCCGAGCTTGATATAGTCGATCGCAGCAAGTGCCGCAACAGCGCCGTCAGCACAGGCGGTCGTAAGCTGTCTGACCTTCTTGACCCTGGCGTCTCCTGCAGCAAAGATACCCTCGACGTTCGTCTTGCAGTTCTCGCCTGCTTCGATGTATCCGCCCTGCAAAGTTACAAGGTCCTTGAAGTCCGCGGTCTTCGGCTCCTGACCGATCGCTACGAACAAACCGTCAACTTCAACAGTTTTTCTGCTGCCGTCTTCCCTGTTCGTCAGTTCCAGCCCTGAAAGCTTCGGTTCGCCGAGCAGGCTCTCAACAACGTAAGGTGTAACGATCTCCAGGTTAGGAAGCTTCTTTGCAGCTTCGACGAGAACGTCTTCAGCGCGGAATTCATTTCTGCGGTGTATAAGATATACCTTGTCCACAATGCCTGCAAGATAGATCGCATCTTCCACAGCGGTATTTCCGCCGCCATTGACCGCAACAGTCTTACCCTTATAGAACGCGCCGTCGCATGTGGCGCAATAGGAGATTCCCTTGCCGAGAAGCTCATCTTCCCTTGCGATACCAAGGTGACGGTTCGATGCGCCGACGGCAAGGATGACTGCTTTTGCAGTGTCGGTCTTGCCGGAAGCAAGTGATACTTCAAAGCCTGAATCCGTTTTCGAGACTGAAAGGACCTTGTCAAACTCGAGTACTGCTCCGAGGTTCGTTGCCTGGTTATAGAGGTCGTTCGCAAAGTCAAAGCCTGAGATCTTAGCGATCGCGGGATAGTTCTCGACCTCGGGAGTATTGACGATCTGGCCGCCGTACATCTCGGCTTCATAGAGCGTCGTGTTCATTCCCGCGCGTCTTGCATAGATCGCTGCTGACAGTCCCGCAGGACCTGCGCCTACAATAATGATGTCTGCCATAGATCAGCCTTCCTTTCCGTTGACGAGTTCTTCGAATCTCGCGTGTGCTTTAGGGTTCGTTCTCTGCAGGGAGAGCACCTTGCCTTCGCGGCTTATGAAACAATGCTCGCTCGTGCCCGTGCATCTTACCTGCTCCGTTTCCTTGTCGAAAACCGTATATTTGATATCGAATCTTACTCCGGTATATCTCGTGATCTCGGCGCGGATGACGACCGTATCACAATACTTCGCCATGGTCTTATATTTCGCGGTGAGGCCTACGACGGGGCTAATGATCCCCATCTCTTCCATGCCCTTATAGCCCAGACCGATCTCCTCAAAGAGCTTGGTCCTGGCCTCTTCGAACCACCTGATATAGTTCGAATGATGGGTAACGCCCATCTGGTCCGTCTCATAATACTGCACTAAATGCTCGCAATCGGTGATCGCTGCCATCGCGAAAAATCCTCCGCCCATATAGATTGTTTTATTTTATTTAGAAGGAAGATAACTGTCAAATAAAGACGGCGCTATTTTTTCGCCCGAAAACATATATAATTGCATCTATGGATACCGAACTCTTCATCTTGATCACGGACATCATCGGCACTGTCGCTTTCGCGGTGTCCGGTGCCATGGCAGGTATCCGCAAGAAGATGGACGTCTTCGGTGTCAACATCCTCGCGCTCCTGACCGCCACGGGCGGAGGAATCATCAGGGATCTCATCACGGGATCGACACCCCCTGCCGCTTTCAAGAATCCTTTTTTCGTTATCATCGCAGCGATCGCCGCGAACGTCACATTCATCTTCGTCTATTGGAAACACAAGCATAATAAGGACTTTTCCGAGAAGACCAAATCGGTTTACGATAAACTCTTCTTCTGGTTCGACACGGTAGGTCTCGCCGCATTCACCGCAGACGGCGTCCACACTGGCCTTCTCGGAGCATACGCGGACAACGCATTCCTCGTAATCTTCCTCGGTGTCGTAACGGGTGTCGGCGGAGGAGTCTTAAGAGACGTCCTCTCACTCGAGATGCCGGTCATTTTTGTAAAGCACATCTACGCATGCGCATCTATCATAGGTGCCGCAGCCGTCTATATCATGTACATCAGCACAGGTTCGGCTGAGGCCGCTATGCTCACGGGATTCTTCTTCGTCTGCATCATCAGATACTGCGCTGCGCACTACGGCTGGAACCTGCCGAAGGCATAACCGTTTTGAAGCACATCATTTTTCCCGTTTAACCTTTTTTCTCAAATTCGTGTTTTAGGTTAATAATTCGGACAGATTTTTAACTGAAATTATCATATTAGAAATTCAGGTTAAGTTTTTAGCGAAAAGCTTAACTCATTTTTCGAAAACAAAAATTAAGGTTAAGATTTCAGCTCAAATCTTAACCTTTTTTCTCAAATTACAAATTTGGGTTAAATCTCGGAACGGCCTCGCTCTACCGTACGGAAAACTTCTGATTCCGACGGCAAAAGGTCATGTCATTCAGTTCGAATCCGGCACAGCCTTGATCGCAGCGAGCAGCTCAGAGAACTCCTCAAAAGCGGGAACGTCCGGATTATCAGCGATGATCTTCGGAGTACTCTTAAACAGGAATCCTGCCTTTGAAGCCTTGATCATGGCAAGGTCATTATAAGAATCGCCGGCGGCGATGGTCTCGAAACCGATGGACTGCAACGCGCGGACTGTCGAGAGCTTGGAATCAGCTATCCTCATCTTGAAGTCGTTGATCATTCCGTCCTCGCCGACGATGAGAGAATTGCAGAACAATGCCGGATAGCCGAGTTTCTTCATAAGCGGCATAGCGAACTGGGTGAACGTATCACTGATGATGATGACCTGCATGTCTTTGCGGAGTTCGTCAAGGAATTCCTTGGCGCCCGGCAGAGGATCGATGGAAGCGATGACGTCCTGGATCTCCTTAAGCCCCAAACCGTGCTCTCTTAAGATCCCGAGTCTCCAATGCATGAGCTTATCGTAATCGGGCTCGTCTCTCGTGGTGCGGGTGAGTTCCGGAATGCCGGTCTTCTTCGAAAATTCGATCCATATCTCAGGAACGAGAACACCTTCCATATCAAGACAAACAATATTCATATAGTGATACCTCCATCAGATTCTAGCGTATATAAATGAACCGGAATCATAGCCTAAACCATACATTCCGAAGACCAAAGTTGCAACTGTCAGGAACATAAAAGCTACCCAGAGGACAACGATGCCCTTGCTCCTCAAAAAAGCGATCATAGACTTCGGCTGGTCGTCTTCGCCCGGGACATACTTATAAGCATCAACAGCGGCGAGGATGAGGACAGCGATAACAAGCACGATAAGGTTCGACAGATCCATTCCCGAAGATGAGAAGTTTGCCCAGTTGAGCGCAGCGCCGCGGCGGAAGATCGCAGCATACATATCGACCGCATCCATGACCGTGGCGGATCTGAAGAATACAAAACCGGTGAGCATGAGAATGAACGTACGGACTGACTGAAAGATCCTGAAATACAGTTTGTCAGCGCCGATCTTGGGTCTTATCTTCTTGGACAGCGGCTCGAAGATCATGCCGAGCACGATATAGATGAAGTGCAGGATTCCCGAACCGATGACGTAATTCCAGAGGCCGCCGTGCCAGTAACCGACAGCGAACCAAAGGATGAGAAGAGCAATGTAAGTAGGAACTTTCTTGCCGTTCTTCTTGCCGAATTTTGCCTTAGCCCAGTCGCCTATCTTAATGAGTGGCGCGGACTTTAACAGCGGGTACATCAGATAATCGCGCAGCCATCCGCCCAGAGTGATGTGCCATCTTCTCCAGTATTCCCTTACAGTCTTTGCAAAGAAGGGGCAGTTGAAGTTCTCCGGAAGTTCGATGCCGAGCATGTGGGAAACACCGATGACGACTTCCATACAGCCCGAAAAATCGCAGTAGAGCTGGATTGCGAAGAACAGGACTCCGATCGGAACGTACCATCCTGTGAAGTTAACATGGTCGCCGAATATCTGGTTGACGGTCATTGCGGCGCGGTCAGCTATGACGAGCTTTTTGAAAAAGCCCCAGGCCACTCTTACGGCGCCGTCGCTGATCCTCTCGAAGGAGAACTTTACTTCCTTCGCCTTCTCGAATTCAGCAGAAAGATTCGCATATGTGTTCATAGGTCCCGACATGAGCTGCGGGAAGTATGTGGAGAACAGCAATACCTTAAGAAAATTCTTTTCGGGAGTGATCTTCTCCCATCTGCAGTCAAGGATGTAACCCGTCGTCTGAAGCACATAGAATGACATTCCGACAGGGACTGCGTAGAGGAAGAAAGTATTCGAGTTTTCGGTCGCGCCGAATAAGAGATTAAGTCTCCCGGCAGCAAGACCAAGAACGTTATAGTACTTAATGCAGCAAAGCAGGGCGATGTTGATGACCACCGTAATGATCGTGGCAGCATTGCGGGCCGCATTGCTTTTCGAGGGGCCTGACAACAGTCCGCCGACATAGCAGAGAACAGCCGATACCAAAACGAACAATAATGTGTAGAATCCCAGGAATCCCGCAAATGCGAGGCTCGCCGCTATCACGACCCAGAGTCTGAAGCTCTTGGGCAGGACATAATAGAGCAGTAAGACTGCTGCGACGAAAACCAGAAAAAGCGAGGATACCAGCGACATTAAAGATTCCTTATGACAGGTGGGCGATGATCTTATCTACCATCTCGCCGACATTCTTGAGGCCGGTCGTCTCACCCATCGTGAACTTGATGCCGAAGCACCTTTCGACTGCGACAATAAGATTGATGTGCTCTAATGAATCCCAGCCGTCAACGTCGGATGCTACCGTAGCATCGTTGACCGTTATGTCCTCGTCATCGAAAACATCCTGAAACACTTCATTGAGCTTGTCGTAAATCTCTTCTCTTGTCATTATCCAAATCTCCTTTGCAGGGGCTTAAAGTCAGTTTACACGGATCGCTACGTTGCCGCTCGTGCGGGGTTTATCCAGATCGAGCAGCCACTCGGACGCGCCGTCTTCAGTCTCACTGATCTTATCAAAACCCTGGAGAGCGTAAAAATCCCTGACCATTTTATTCTTTGCGGTCGGATAATAATACCCTTTGATCTTTGTGATATTTCGTGATTTTGCCCGCGAAATGAGCTCGTCCATCATTGCATATTCCATACCGCGCTTTAAGACTCTGCAGCTCATGAGCCACAGATCGATATGGAAAACGTCACCCTCTGCATGTCCGAAAGTAACCGCCACGACGCCGTTATCTCCAAACTTGTCCTCGAGTCTTCCGTATAGCGTAATGCACTCGGGATCGGCTGCGATCTTCTCGATCTCAGCCTGGCTGCACCTCTTTGTCGTGAGGTTGAACTGGTTGCTCTTGTTCGTGAGCTCGGCAATTCGCGCCATGTAAACCGGTGCGAATGGCTTGATCTCAGCCTTCATCTCCAGTGACTTCAGGTACTCGTCATAGTTCTCGAACTGAGCCGATGCCTTCGCACGCTCCATGTTGGCCTTGTACATTCCGCCGCGCTTGATATCCTCTTCGGATATGCCCGTAACCTCAAAGAATCCGTTCGAATCGAGCACATCGATATATGTCTCGGGAGCGCCTACTTCCGGAACGGAAATGCCGGCGATCTGATCTTCCACGAGCGCCCTTTCGACCGGATTGTCATCTACAAAGACGAAACTGTCCGAACCGATGTTAAGCTCACTAGCGATGTTCGCGATGTTGCGGTCCTTGTTGTCCCAATTGGCTTTTATGATGATGAAGTCATCCTTGTTAAGCGTGGAATCGGGTCTCGCAAGTCCTGCCATGGCATTCTCTTCGTCGTTCTTAGACGCGACGGTAAGAAGGATGCCCAGGTCCTTATGGGCCTTGATGTACTGCTGGAACTCCGTGAAGAGCTCTGATTCGGCATCTTCGTGACCTATCCTGATGTTCTCCGGACCGTCATCTCCTACGATGCCGCCCCAGAGGGTGTTGTCCATGTCAAGCGCGAAAGCCTTCTTGTTCCTGCCGTAAACAGCCTTGATTATGCGGGCGAGATTGAATGCGAAATCAGGGATCGCGGAAACGCTCAATGCGTATTTATATCTGTACCAGTCACCGGGATCAGCCCACTTCTTTATGCCGTATACCGCGGAAACATAATTGATGTCATTGATGAAGAAATTCTTATTTGTCTGCGCATGCGTGCAGAACCTGTCGTTTAACCTGTTTATGAAGTTAAGTCTGCCGTGGATGTTCGTAAGATCGCTGTTTCCGAGAAGCCTGAAATAAGGCTGCTCGAAATTGTTCTGGATTACCGTGCATCCGAACCTGTCAGATAGAACCTGCCAGATCTGCTCGAACCTTCCCATCGTCTCCTCGATAAGAGCATCGATCTGCTCAGGGGTATCGGTGATGGCAGGAAACCTTGCGATGTTCCTTGTCGTCGTGTGGATGAATACGAGATCGGGCTTGAATTCATCGAGCTCGGGATTGCCGAAGACCGCATCCTCGTAATACTTGTTGTACTCGGATTCGAAGAACTCGGGCTTAATGCCGTAGTTTAAGAGGAAGAGTTCTAAGATCTGCTTGATGTCGCTCGTGGTAGAACCGCCTAAGATCGCGATCCTCTTCTCGATATAATTGATTCCTTCCCTTGCGAGGAGTTCCCTTCTAATAGCCTTCTTCTTGCGAAGGATATAGTCAGAATCGTAAGGGTATTCAAGCTGTTTCATCAAAAAGCCTCCAAATCAGCATTCACATCTGCTCTATAATATCATTTTTACGCCTTAACCGCTTTATTAAGAGAAGAACTTTGTATAATATGCAGTCTGCCATACAAAAATATGCGTGATATAACTAGTTGCGGTGGTTATTTTCGAACTGTTTTACATATTATTGGAGCATAATTTTGGAAAATCTTTCATTTCTGCTTGATATAGCACTTATCCTGCTTACAGCCAAGGTATTCGGTATTATCGCTAGAAAACTCCATGCCCCTGAGGTTGTCGGAGAGATAATCGCGGGTCTTCTCATAGGACCTGCAATATTGGGCATTGTCGGTCCGTCGGATTTTATCAGCAAAATGGCCGAGATCGGAGTCATAATGCTGATGTTCGAAGCAGGACTTTCGACAGATATGAAAAAGCTTAAGGCAACAGGTCTTAAGGCAACTGCCATTGCGTGTGCGGGCGTTTTTGTGCCGATCTTTATGGGAACGGTTCTCTTTATGTGCTTCTACGGCTTCGGTCCCATCGGATCCGAACAGTTCATCAAGGGACTGTTCATCGGAACCATTATGGCTGCAACATCCGTCAGCATCACTGTAGCTGCGCTCAAGGAATTAGGGAAGCTCAGCAGCACGGTCGGAACGACGATCGTAAGCGCCGCCATCATCGACGATGTCATCGTAATCGTAGTTCTTACATTCGTCCTGAGCGCCAAAGGATCAGGTTCTTCCGTATGGATCACCATGCTCAAGGCGCTGATGTTTTTTGCTATTGCAATAATCACCGGCTTCATCGTTTACAAGGTATTCGAGTGGCTTGATGCAAGATATGAACACACGAGAAGGATCCCCATCGCAGCTCTTGTATATTGCATCATCATGGCTTATTTAGCCGAAAAGTATTTCGGGATCGCTGACATCACGGGCGCATATGTGGCAGGCGTTGTCCTTTGCAACCTTCATGACGTCAAATATGTTGAGCGCAAGGTCGACGTTAGTTCTTACATGGTATTTGCGCCAATATTCTTTGCCGGCATCGGACTTAAAGTCTCATTCGAGAACTTAAATACCACGTTCCTGCTCTTCTCTGTAGCATTCGTTTTAGTAGCGCTCATAGCGAAGATAATCGGCTGCGGCACCGTTGCAAAGCTTTGCAGATTCAACTGGAATGATTCCCTGAAGATCGGCATCGGCATGATGACGCGCGGAGAGGTCGCTCTTATCACGGCGCAGAAAGGTCTTAATGCCGGGCTCATTACTCCTGATTATTTCACGGCAGTAATCCTCATGATCCTTGTAAGCTCGATCCTCGCACCCGTGCTATTGAAGATCCTGTACAAGCCAAAAGCCTCGCCCTGATTTTCAGGCTCTTTATGATAATATAGTCCCTATGGAAAACAGAGAGATTCAGAATCAGGTACTTGTCCCGATAGTCATACCCTCCTATGAGCCTGACGAAAGGCTTATAGCTCTGCTTCATGACCTGGACGCGAAAGAAATGGGTCCCGTCATCATAGTTAATGACGGTTCATCAGAAGAGTACGATCCCATTTTCAGGGAAGTCGAATCGATCATCACAAAGCGCGGCGGCAAGTATATCTCATACCGCCCTAACCGCGGTAAGGGCAGAGCCCTCAAGACCGCATTTTCGTATATTTCCGAGAACATGCCCGATGCATTGGGCTGCGTCACTGCCGATTCCGACGGACAGCACACTCCTGAATGCATCGACAACATAATCGAGAACCTGAAAGCCAGACCGGACAATCTCATTCTCGGCGTCAGACAATTCGAGAAGAAAGACATTCCCTGGAAAAGCTGGTTTGGAAACACCCTGACCATCAAAGTATTCTCATATGTTGCCGGCATGAAGGTAAATGACACCCAGTCAGGCCTTCGCGGTATCCCCTTCAGGTTCATGAAGGAACTGATCGACTGCAAAGGCGAGCGGTTCGAATATGAGATGCAGATGCTCCTGGAATGCGCAGGAAGATATGATCTTACAGAAGTCCCGATACAGACCATCTACGAATCGAAAGAGAACCACCAGACGCACTTCAAGCCCATACGCGACTCATTCAGGATCTACAAGATCCTCGGCAAGAAGTTCTTAAAGTTCATCTTCTCGTCACTGAGTTCATTCGTCGTCGACATCATTCTCTTCTATCTGTTCGTCCTCTTATTCAAGGATGCATATCCTGCACTGTACGTCACGATCGCGACCGTCAGCGCAAGAGTGATCTCTGCAGTCTATAACTATCTCATCAATTACAAATTCGTATTCAAGAGCAAGGCTTCGCGCAGCACGTCCCTTACCAAATACGCGCTCCTTGCGATAATTCAGATGTCCTTAAGCGCAGGAATAGTAAGCCTTATCGTTTTCCTCATCCCGAACTGCTGGGAAACCCTTGTCAAGGCAATAGTCGACACCATACTGTTCCTGATAAGTTACTCAGTCCAGCAGAGATTTGTTTTCAGTTCCAAATCGAAAACATGACCTAATCAAGGAGCCGTAAATGGATTTAACTAAGATAATAGCCATAGCACTATTCCTTGTGATGTATATCCTGATGATCGTCCTTCCCAAGCGCCGCGCGATCGTCGCTCTTGTCGCTGCAGTCATCATGGTCGCTGCCCGCATTCTGCCCTTAAGCAAAGTTCTTGTTTCGATCGACTGGAACGTCCTCATGATGATCTTCGGCACCATGGTCATCGTCGATTATTTCATCGAATCCAAGATGCCGAACAAGATCGCCGAAGCCCTGTTAAGAGCCTCGAAAAACGTCATGTGGGTTACGATCTTCATGTCACTTTTCTCAGGCATAATCTCCGCTTTCATCGACAACGTCGCTACCGTCCTGATGGTAGCCCCCGTAGGTCTTGCGATCTGCAAAAAGCTTAAGATCAACCCTGTTCCGATGATCATCTGCATCGCCGTATCATCTAATCTTCAGGGCGCCGCCACACTCGTAGGCGACACGACTTCCATCATGCTCGCAGCCGCGGACAACATGAACTTCAACGATTTCTTCTACATGCAGGGCAAACCCGGCATGTTCTTCGCAGTCGAGCTCGGCGCTCTCCTCACGATCCCGATCATGATGATCCTCTTCTGCAAGAACAAAGAGCCGGTCAACAGCACAGAGCACACGCCCGTCACCGACTACGTCCCGACGATCACGATGCTCGGCCATGTCGTCCTTCTCATAATCGCATCATTCATCCCAAACACACCTTCATGCACCAACGGTATCATCTGCATGGTGTGCGGCATCATCACGATCATCTGGGAACTCATCAAGCAGAAGTCCACAAAGGGCATGGTCCACTCCCTCAAGGCAATGGATTATGATACGATGCTCCTTCTCACAGGACTTTTCGTTGTCATCGCATCCATCAGGGAAGTCGGCATTATCAATGACCTCGCAAACTTCATCGCAGGCTTCGGCGGCTCGAACAAATTCGTCATTTTCTCGATCGTCGTATGGGGTTCGGTCCTCATCTCCGCCTTCATCGATAACATACCCTATGTCGCAACGATGCTCCCGCTCCTTGCCGGCGTAGCTTCCGCAATGAACGTCGAACCGCACTTCCTGTTCTTCGGACTTCTCGTCGGCGCGACCTTAGGCGGTAACCTCACTCCAATCGGTGCCTCCGCTAACATCGCCGGCGTCGGCATGCTCAGAAAAGAAGGCCACGAGGTAAGCTTTGGAGACTTCATGAAGATCGGCGTACCCTTCACGCTCACCGCAGTAATCTCCGGATATCTGTTCGTCTGGTTCGTCTGGGGACCGGCATAATTCCGGGTACCGGCTACAAGAAAAAGGCTGCCCCGCATGAGACAGCCCTTCACAAAATCAATTAAATGGATCAATCAGCCTTCTTCACCGTAGAACGCTTCGTATGCGGCTTCAGCAAGCGTGCCGCTGGCATTAGCGATGACCGTGCTGTCCGGTGCCAAAAGCCTGTAGCTTCTTTCACCCAAAGAGCCAATCGGCATCTGGCCGTCGATTCCCAAAAGGATGTTATAGAAACAGTCGGTCAGGACCGAATCAAATACTTCTCTCAAAAGCTCGTCGCTGGCACCAGCTGCCTTGAGCTTTGCGATCTGTTCTCCGGCAACGTTATCGGTGCTGCCGAGGTAGTTCTCGAGCATGGCATCCTTTTCTTCTCTGGCTGCCTTTGCAAATAATAATGCATCCATGACCGGTGACCTCCGATTTCACAAGCTTTATATATTTTATCAAGAACAGACCTGTATAGTAAAGATTTCAGAGCGCATCGCGCATAATATCAAGGTTCTTTGCGCTTCGGTGCAATACACTCACATTAGCGAATTAAGATACTCGGAAGCTGTCTCGTAATTCATCATATTATTTGAAGGCTTGTACAAAATATCATATTCGGGATCATCCGGGCTGAGATTGAACTTGCGCCCGAGGACGATCTTAGTTCTGCTGATGATGTCATCCATCTGGAATCTGTACGTAGATTCATCAATGGTGTAGTCATGCAGGTAATATAAGCAAGTCGTAATCTCTTTACCCGTTTCCGGATCGTAGTCGGTAAATGTCACTCTTGCAAATCTGGCGTCCCTGTTCCACTTGGATGTAAAGTTGTCACCCGGACCAATGTAATAAAGTGCTGATTCAACATGGAAAATATAATCTTCTCCATAAGTGTAAGTTACGACCAGATGATCGTCGGTAACGTAGATAATGAAGTTCCTGCTTGCCTGACCCATTGAAAAGACATTCGGAACCGCGAGCACTTCATAAGCCTCGCCCCTGTACTCTCCATACTCATATACATGAAGCGTTGCAGAATAATCGTTTTCTTCCTCGGAAATGAAATACAGTTCCGGCAGACCGTTGCCGTCGATATCGTAGAGCCCCACGGGATCGATATCATAATCATTTTCCACGTCCATTATTGCATCCCTGTTCATTTCAAGAACGTCATAATAGGCCTTAACGGCTTTTTCATAGCTGTCGGGGAAATCCGTTCCGGAAGGCTCCGTCCAGGAGGTCGTTTTCTCCGGCACAGTCGTCGTTGTCGTGACAGGATCCGTCGGATAAGTGTACGTCCACACGTCAGGACATTCATAAGTAAACTCGAACACCTGCTCCAGATTACTGATCTTGAAGATCTTCCACTCTCCGTCTTCGAGAACGAATGTAAGCTTGCCGTCAATCCTGGATTTTGAAGAATGTTTCAGGCTGTACACTACTTCATCGTAGCTGTTATAGCCCGAACTGCCATAGAAAACACCCTGCCAGTTAACCATTTTGTATTTGAATGACACCGTGGCTTTCTTATCTTTGACCCTGATGTCATCAGTATCGAAATCCAGCGAAATGGTAGAGGCTATCGTCTTATAAACGTCATGAAGGTCCTTATCGCAACGCGAGAGATCCAGAAGCTCTTCGACCTCTTTGTACTTTTTATCGTCATCGTCCCAGTTCGTGAGCTTAAGAACGTCGCCGCTGTCAAAGCTTTTCAGCGCATCCTCATAATCAGACATGACGTCTTCTATAAGTTCCTCGTCAGTCTTTTTTTTCGAGTCCGTACAGGAAGCGAGCCCTGCCAGGATCGCAATGCTCAGAACAACCGAAATCACTCTTTTAAGATTCATTTTCCTATCCCCTTTTTCCGCGCTCATCAATGGCTGAGAGTATTCAGATATGAGACCGCATCCTTGTAATACATCATGTTGATCTCGGGCTTGAAGTTAAGCTGGTATTCATTATCACTTACAGTCGGAGAGTAATTCTCTGCGATTACATAAGTTGTCCTTCTGATGACGTCATCGAAGAAAAGCGAGTATTCACTGGCAGAGACCGGTTTGTTGTCCTTATAGTATTCGTATGTATATGACTCGTAATCCGTATTGGGATCATAGTCATAGATTACCCTGCGCTCATAATGAGCCTTTAGATTCCAGTTAAAGTCATAGATGTCAGAAGTAATGTGCCAGTCTACATCTTCTCCACCGGAACAGCATACGATCAGTTCTTTGTCGGTAACGTAAATGATGTAGAGACCTCCGGAAGCCGCCTGATATATGATGCCGGGAACAGTAATCGCCTCGATCATCTCACCGGCATATTCATTGTAATAGCAGATGCAGAGCTTGGCACTGAAGCCTGCTTTGTCTTCGGTCAGATAATAGAGTTCCGGAATGCCGTCACCGTCGATATCGTAGATGCCGACAGTCGGAGTATCGAAAGTCTTTTCAACATATTTGATGGCTTCATCGTAATAATCCAATTCCCAGAGGCATGCTTCGATCGCATAGCTGTATTCATCCGGGAAATTTGTACCCGTAGGAGTTATTCCCGTAGGATCAGTCTCAATCGGATCGGGCTCAGTAGGAGCAACAGTCGGAGTAGGCGTAGGATCAACAGGTCCAATCTCACCGAAAGGAAGCGCCAGGATGAAAGAGAAGAGCTCCTCAAAATTCGACAGCTTCGTGATCTTCCATTCGCCGTCAACGCGTTCAAAACTGATCTTTGCCTTTACGGTCATGGTATCATCGCAGGCTTTGATCTTACTAAGAAGGTAACCATAATCAGAATACGTTCCGCCTAAGACCTGCTCCCAGTCAACGAGCTCGTATTTGATCTTTACGGAAGCCTTGTCCTTTTCTATCTCGATGTCATCTTCCTTATACTTGATGTCAATGGTGGAGATTATGTATTTGAAGATCTTAGCTCCGGTCTCGCCGTATCCGTTCGTGTAATATTCGTTATCCAAATAAAGCTGGACCAGCCCCCGCTGTTCATTGGATTTTTTCCAGTCCGTCAGTTCCACGACGGCATCCTCGCTTTTAAGAGCATCGCCATAATCCTCGATCAAGGTCTTGATCTTCTCGGTATCTTTCTTTGAGCCTAACTTGTCGCAGCCCGTAGCACCCAAAAGCAACGAAATGCTGAGGATCGCAGCTGCCGCCTTCTTAAATCTCATATATCTCTCCTCCTGATCCCCTGACCGGTATCATGCGATCATATCGATCACGGGTGTTGTATAAGCGAATTTCATAACTTCACCAAGTTTATATATCTGGCACATCTTCCATGCGCCGTCAACTTTTTCAAAAGTTATCTTGCTGTCGATCCTTATCGTGTCGTCTGAACTCTTAAGACTGCTTAAGATCTCATCGCAATTGCCGTATGTGTCATCCAGATACAAAGGCTGCCAGTCCGCAAGCTCATACTCCACTTCTATCGAAGCTCTGTCCCCATTAATATCCAAAGTCGAAATGTCATAATCAATGGTGATCGTCGAAGCAATGTATCTGGTACAGGAATAGAGCCCTTCATTTTCAGCGGAACGTTGTGCGTAAAACATTTTTTCAATGGCAGTGTAATCAGAGTCTTCCTCTGTCCAGTCCGTAAGTCTTCGGACGTCATCTGCATCAAGGTCGTTTAGCGCTATATTATAAAGTCTTAATAATTCACTGACTTCGGCCTCAGCCAATTTTATTCCGAAGATGTCACATCCCGAAATACAGATGATCATTAAAAGACTTATTGCTGCCGCTGCTGCTCTCCGGTAATTCATACTCTGCTTCTGATAACCAGTTTTTCTCTTCCTAAAGTCAATCCCTCTATTGATTTCCGGCCTTCCGGACCGGAAGTTTCTAAATAAAATTTTATTAAATTTCAGGACAGAATTCAACAATTTACGGCTTCTCCAATGACCCGTCCTGCCTCAGGATTTACAGTAAGTTTCCTTGACTAGGCAATTCCTGCTCGGTATTGTAGAGTTATCAATTTTGATAAGGAATGGAAATAATGGATAGATCTTCAGTTAGAAAAATGACTTTGGTCCTGACGGTTCTGGTGCTGGTCCCGGTCATTTGTTCATGCTCATTATTCAAGAAAAAAGCAGTAATAAAAGCTGCAACCGAATTCGGAGACGCCTTAAGGATAGGTGATGCATCCGATATCCTGGAAAAGACCGACGGTCTCGGTCTCGAATTCAAAAAGTCCTTCAAAGCGCTTTTCGACGTAGAAAGCTATACCGATGAGGAAATGCTCTATGCGGCACACATGATGGACTCGATCGAGGTAGAGATCGACAGCAGTTCCGTAAAAGTGGATAAGAACACCGCGACCTGCGACATCGAATTCACCATAGCAGATCACATGGCACTCCAGGACGGGGACTACAATGACGCCGATGCCCTTGCCCAAGCGGTAGATAACGCTTCGACCAGAACGGTGAAGGTCACAACGCAGTTCGAGCTGATAGAAAAGGTCTGGTACGTAACAAATTTCGATGACGAGGGATTCAGCGACCTCTTCTCGTTCCTTAAACAGATGCCTCCGATCGGAAGAGGCACCCTGATCAAAGCGGCCGAGCAGACCGCCAAAACAGTAACTTCAGATGACGCGAGTCTCGCGCTTTCGATCGCTGCATCAGTTAAGTCCGATGACATGGTCGATATGCCGGCTTATCTGACTGCGCTCTTCGATCTGAACGGAGATCCCTCCGAGGAGGAAGCCGCTTTTCGCGATGCTGTAAAGGAAACTATGACATATGAGGTCGACGAATCGACATTGAACATCGACGGTCTGAAAGGCACCATTGTCATCCGCATCACCATGGCCGATTACGAGACTCTTGCCGGCAAGGAATTCAAGAAGATCCCCGAAATAACCGATGCCGTAAAAGAATGCGGAACAGTAACTTATTCCTACACATGCGAGCTTATAAGAGTTGGTTCGGACTGGTTTGTCACCAATCTCGATTCCGATGAATATGCCGCTTTCCTCGGCTACAAAAAGTTCTCGATAAATCTCAAGTCCGTCGACGGAACATATAAAGCTACTCTCGACATCACTGATAAGTTCGTAGCATATGTCTCCGAAGAATTCGGCATCAAGATGCCTTCCGGCCTCGACGGCAAGATATACATATCCGAGAACCTCGTCCTTAAGAAGGGGCAGTACGAAGTCACCGTTGACCATGATGCATACATAAATAACATCAAGGTATTTGTCGAAAACAACATCGATAAGATCATCATGAACATGCTCGGCACCACGTCCTCCCTTGGCCTCGATACGCTTGCAAAGCTCGCAGGTTACGCCGATTACGCTGACATGCGCCAGCAGATCCTTGACCAGGTCATGACCAACATCGAGACTATCAACACATCCGGTCTCGAGAGCTCCGGCACCTACACCGTCAATGACAACCTGATAACCTTCAAATCTTCTACCGACACCTTCAGTGGCAAGCTCGATAACTACGGAGATCTGACGGTCACTTCGCCCATCAATGACCCCGATGCCAGGAAGCTTTTAGGCACAGACACAGTCACGTTGGTATTTAAGAAGAACGTATAAAGAAAGGCTGCCAGTCCGGGCAGCCTTTTTCATTAACTTGATTTCGTTCGAAACCTTTACTTCTTGATGAGCAGTGACTCGCCTGTCATCTCAGCAGGCTGAGGCAGTCCCATGATCTCCAGCAAAGTAGGAGCAATGTCGCAGAGGCGACCGCCCTCGCGGAGAGTGTAAGAAGGGTCGTAGTTGTAAAGAATGAACGGAACGGGATTCGTTGTGTGAGCCGTGTGAGGCTGCATTGTCTCGAGGTTCATCATCTGCTCGGCATTGCCGTGGTCAGCGCAGATGAAGAGAACACCGTTCATCTTCTTGACTGCTTCGACAGCGCCGCCAACGCATGCATCAACTCTTTCGACAGCCTTGATGGCAGCTTCGAGAACGCCGGTGTGACCGACCATGTCAGGGTTAGCGAAGTTGATGATGACTACGTCGTACTTGTCAGAGCAGATAGCTGCGTCGAGCTTCTCGGAAACTTCAGGTGCGCTCATCTCAGGCTTGAGATCATAAGTAGCAACTGCAGGAGAAGGAACGAGCGTACGGTCCTCATCCTTGTTGGGCTCTTCGATACCGCCGTTGAAGAAGAACGTAACGTGAGCATACTTCTCTGTCTCAGCGATACGGAGCTGCTTCAAGCCGTTAGCTGCGAGATATTCACCGAGAGTGTTCTTGATCTCTTCCTTCTTGAAAGCAACGTACTTGTTGGGAATGAGTTCGTCGTAATCCTTAAAGCATACATATGTGAGAGGCATGAAGCCGTTAGCTCTCTTTAAGTACTTGATGCACTTTGTGTCGGAAGCGTCGCCGGGCTGAGCTGCGATGTCATCATCACTGTAGCAGAATGCCTTTGTGATCTCTCTTGCACGGTCAGGACGGAAATTGAAGAAGATGATGGAGTCGTTAGGCTTAACGACTGAGACGGGCTTGCCCTCGCCGTCAACGATGACAGTAGGAAGAACGAACTCATCCGTTACGCCGCCGTCATAGGAATCCTGCATTGCCTGAACGGGATCCGTTGCCTTAACGCCCTCACCGAGAACGAGTGAATCATAAGCTGTCTGGATACGGTCCCAGTTATTGTCTCTGTCCATTGCATAGTAACGGCCGGACATTGAAGCTACCTTACCTACTCCGATCTCAGCCATCTTGTCGACAAGTGCCTGGAGATAATCCTTGCCTGACGCCGGAGGTGTGTCACGTCCGTCGAAGAAAGGATGAACGTAAACCCTGTCGAAGTTCTCCTTCTTGCAGAGCTCTAAGATAGCGTAAAGGTGTGTGTTGTGTGAGTGAACGCCGCCGTCTGAAAGAAGGCCCCATACGTGGAGATCGGAATTATTCTCTTTGCAGTTATTGATGGCACGGAGGAGATCCTCGTTCTTGAAGAAAACGCCGTCCTCGATGTATTTTGTAATGAGCGTCAGATCCTGGTAGATGACTCTTCCGGAACCGATGTTCATGTGGCCTACCTCGGAGTTGCCCATCTGTCCGTCGGGAAGTCCGACTGCGAGGCCGGATGCGTAACCCTTAACGAAAGGGCACTCTGCCATAAGCTTGTCGATAACGGGAGTGTTTGCCATAGCGATGGCATTGTATTCTTTGCTGTCGGAAAGTCCGAATCCGTCAAGAACCATAAGTACTACAGGTCTGCGTTTCATATATGTATCTCCTTTGTAATTAATTACTGCTTTGCCGCAAAACGGTTGAGGCTGCTGTCATACACGAAGCCCGCATTCTCTAATGTGCTTTTGATCTGTTCTTCATCTTCGCCTAACGAAGCCGCAAGCTCGGTAAGGCTCGAAAAGTTATCCCGCAGCTGCGTGTTGACATAACTCAAAAGCATGAACGGATCCTTGGGCAGGGACATGTAAATCACCTCTCATCATTTTGACCTGTGAAAGTATATCAGATTATTATTTGTTTTGCTTGCAAATAAATGCCCATTTATAGCGGTTTATTCAGGCTCCGTTTGTGCGGTTTGTTATGGCTAACTCTTGCAGGTAACTATCATCATATCAAGCGGACTCATAGGGATCCACGCATTTACCAAAACGGCTCTGCTATAATGATACCCATCAATCATTTCACAAGGGGATCAGGTCCATGCCGTTAGTCGAAGTCAAAATGCTCAGAGGAAAGAGCGCTGAATTCAAGAAGACCGTTCTTGACTGCGTTCACAATGCGCTTGTGGATTCGATCGGTATCGAGGATTGGGACAGATTCCAGTGTGTGACCGAGTACGACAGGAATGATTTCGAATTCCCGTCATTTAAAACGGACAATTTCATGATCATCGAACTGAAGTTCTTCCCCGGGCGGACTAAGGAACAAAAGGGGCGTCTGATAGAAGAGATAACCTCCGGGCTGAAAAGTTCCCTGTCGGTCGAACCTTCTGATGTATTCATCGTGATCGATGAACCTCCGCTCGAGAACTGGGGCATAGGCGGAAAGCAGAAAGGGTAAACCTGAAATGATCATTCTGATAACAGGCGCATCTCACACCGGCAAGACTCTTCTCGCGCAGAAATTGCTCGAGAAGTTCAGTTTCCCCTATCTTTCGATCGACCATCTGAAAATGGGTCTCATCAGGAGCGGTAACACGGATCTGACTCCTGAAGACGATGAAGAACTTACTGGCTACCTTTGGCCAATCGTCCGCGAAATGATCAAGACCGCCATCGAGAACGACCAGAACCTGATCGTTGAAGGATGCTATGTTCCCTTCGACTGGCGCGCGGATTTTGAGCCGGATTATCAATCTTCAATAAAGTTCATCTGCATCGCATTCACTGACGAATATATCGATGCGAATATCGGGAACATCATGCTACACGCTTCCGACATCGAGTCGCGGCTTGATGACAGCGAGTGCACGGCTACACATCTGAAAGCCGAGAACAGAAAATACATAGAAGGCTTTTCCGCTCCCGGTGAAGAAATCGTTCTAATCAACAGTGAATACGAAAAGACGTTAGAAAGCCTCATTAAGATCTGATCCACTACAATCTCCTTTTGTGCTCTTATTCTTTTGCTGGTTTTATATGGGCTTTTGCGGAGAAGTTGTATGCTTCGTTTTCGACGGACCAAAACCCAAATTACAACAATCTGGTCCGTCACAACAAATACAAAAATACAGGGTCAGAAAGGTTAAATAAAAAAGCTGTCCGGGCGTTGGGGCCGGGACAGCTTTTGAGTCGGATCAGTAATTATTTCACCCGATCTTCTTTACAGGCACCAGTTCGATATATCCTCTCGTTCCGACAGGTTCGAGCTGGATCCTCGGATTCTTATCATCCCATTCATACCCGATGAATGCAGGATCATATTTCTTCTCTGCTTCCCAGATCTCAGTGATGGCAGATTCATAGTTCTCCTCAGCAAACGGCTCGCCTCTGAACAGGAGATAAGTCGCAGCAGGAAGGTCGATTATCTCAAAACCGTCGGGAATGCTTCCGTTGTAATCAGTCTCTACTTCAACACCCTGAACATACTCGTTGGTAACGGGTTTGCGAAGGTGCTCCGGGAGCCAGAGACAGACCGGCTCACCGCTTATCGACTTGATGCTGGTAAGAAGTCCCCAGACGTCACAACCTACTTCCTTACAATAGCTCCAATATTCGTTCGCTTTGATCCCACGCTTGATTATGACCTTTCGGGCGGGTTTCTCGACTACCTGGATAAACACATTTCTTATTTCACTCATATCGCTCACAGTCCTTTCATTGTTCGAAATAAAGTAAGGAGTAAAAAGCCAGATCGGGACCGGACTTGTGGAGTACTCTCTAGGATTAATGCCGAATTCACGTCTGAATGCGCGCTGATATCCGTCGACACTTCCGAATCCCATATCCATCGCAACGTCAAGGATCTGACAATCTTCATCACGCAGTCTCAGAGCAGACTTCGACAGCTTAAGGCGCCTGATATAAACCGCCGGTGTCATATCCAGATACTTGATAAAGATCTTCCTTGCGTACCATGGCGAAAAAGAAGCCGCCTTCGCAAGATCCGCAATATCGATCTCCTCAGTGATGTGCTCACTTATATAATCCTGCATCCTGCGCACTGCGATTCTTTGTTCGTCCACGAAGCTCACCTCCTTGTGAGCAGATAGTAACCTAAGGCTGTAACATAATTCCCGACTTTTTTTGCTCAGTATTCCGAAGATCAGTTCTTCCTGCCTGCCAATTCCCAGAATGCCACTGCGCTTGCGGCCGCGGCATTAAGTGAATCGACCTCGTGGGACATCGGAATTATCACCTTATAATCAGCAGAATCTATCGTCTCGGAAGTCAGGCCATTACCTTCATTGCCGATAAGAACGGCAAGGCGGGGCTCCTCCTTAAGTTCAGGAGCATCAAGAACAATAGAATCTTCAACAAGCGCAAGTGCCGCCGTCTTGTATCCCAAAGACCGCAAAGTTCCGCACACGTCATCGCGGCCGATAAAGGTCCAGGGCAGCTGGAACATCGTGCCCATCCCTACTCTCATCGCTCTGCGCTCTAAAGGATCGCATGTGCCTTCGGTAAGCAGCACGGCATCAATGTCGAAAGCCGCCGCACTTCTGAAAACTGCGCCGACATTGGTCGGATTGACGATATTCTCAAGTACGGCGATGCGCGAATGAGAACCGGCAACGCCCGCAAGAACGGATTCAGCAGAAGGCAGTTCAGGCCTTGTCATGCAGCACAATATGCCCCCTGTCAGATGGTATCCGGTGATGCTTTCCATCACATCAGAAAGCGCGCGGTAGACCGGAACGTCGCCGACGCGCGACAGAACGTCGCTCACCTCAGATTTCCCAAACACACGCGCATCGACCAGGACGGATTCAGGCTTCATTCCGCCATCTAAAGCACGTCCTATTACCTTGCAGCTTTCAGCGATGAAGACGCCGCCGTCAGGATCCCTGTAATGGCGGAGCTGGGGCTCTGAAGATGATATATAGATGCTTATCGATGCATCATCAGCACTGGTAATATCGATTATTTTCATGCTTCTTCAGACTGTGCCTTTGACGATGCCTTGCCGTCATCCATCAGCATCTCGTAAGTGACTCCGTACTTTTTCGCGATGTCGGCTGCGTAAGACGAGCCTTCCGGAGGTGCGACTTCGAGCTTGAATGAGCGCTTGCCGCCGTCGCTCTTAACAATGAGCGAAGAAGCCTTAGACTTGCTGTCCTTTGAGAACTCCTCAGCATCGATTCCCAGCTTATGCATGTGCGTGTTATAGATGGTCCTGACGTTCTTGGAAAGAAGCGCCTTAACGGAATCGCACGCGATGTAATAACCCTCTTCGAAGGATGTCGTTGAGAACGTCTCGTTCATCAGGATGAGGCTGTCGCTTGTAACAGCCGTGAAGATCTCCTTGAAACGCACGCATTCTTCGCCCAGACGGCCGAGATCAAGGGTCTTGTCCTCGTCTGCCGGGAAGTGTGTATAGATGCAGTCCACGGGCGCGAATGTGAGTGAATCGGCAGGAACGTACACGCCGCCCTGAGCGAGCGCGAACAGCAGACCGACGCCCTGGGTCGCCGTCGTCTTACCGCCTCTGTTGGCTCCCGTAAGAATATAGATAGTGTGATCGTCGTCAAAGACCAGATCGTTTACGACAAGTTCATGCGTATCTTTAAGGCTGACCGCAAGCTTAAAGTTATAGAAACCCTTCGCGTCCATCGAAGCGCCGTCACCTTTAGAGACCGCCTTTGCTTTTGAAAGCTTGAAGCCCTTCTTTTCGAGCGAGATCATGTACTCGGCGAACCGGATGTAATAGACGAATTCGGGAATGACATCAGCGATGTTTCCGATCGCCATGTCCGAATACTTGTCGAGCGTTCTTCTAAGGTTCTTGGACATGGTATCGAGCATCTTATTAAGGATGGTATCGAACTGTGCCGGCGTGTTCGCGAGTCCGTCGCCTGCGGCGATCGAAGATACCGTCGCATTGCGCATCAGAGGATTCGCATTGGCGGCGGTGTATTTGGCATAGTTGTTCATTATGGCGGAAAAGCTTCCGTCTTTGGCCGCATCGACCTGGCGGTAATGCATGTCGCCGTTCCAGTCGGTTCCTTCCTTGATCTTGTCACCGCCCAGACTGTCGGCAAAATTACCGACGAGGCCGGACTTCTTGAAAGGCTTGTTGTTGACCGAGATGATGCCCATGCTGATAGCTTCAAGCCTCTGGTTCAGGTTCATTCCGATCGTCACGCTCTGGATGTCGGATGTCTCCGTGGTAAGGTTTTCAAGGTCTTTTTTCAGCTCGTGAAAATGAGCATCCGTATATATCTCTTCAATGTATTTTCTGTAATCCTTGAGCCCTTCGGACTTTATCCGCTCGTCGGCAAGGCAGTCCTTGAGCGCATCGACGCAGGTAATGTAATCGCGGTACTGGTTTAAGCGGTGCATGAGGAACCACAGGCCCTCGACTTCATCCTTTGATTTCTTGATGACGCCGTACTGCTTGTTGAATTCGATCTTGTCGAACAGTTCCACAAGCTTCTTCCTTATATCGGGAAGGTTCTTTAAGTCCTCGAAAACATCCTGCCTGTAATTCGTTACCGCAGGATCTGAGGTCATGTTAGCCAGGATCTCGGCAATGACCGTCTGCTCCTTGGGTTCTGAAGTCACTTCCTTGCAGATGAGATCAAGTCCCAGATCGTGAAAAGTGGAATTCTCGAGTTTCTTATAATCTACCTTTGTTCCTCTCGGGAAAAGAAGGCTGAACTTTTTATCGCCGGACATATGCTTTGCCCCCTGTAAATTTGGCGACTGTCCAGCAGGAAAAACTGTCAGGACTTATCAGTCACCCATGCCCATATAATACTCTTCGAGCTTGGGTTTTGCATTGACATAATAGCGCTCGAGTCTCTTGTCGAAATGCTTTCCCATGCTCTCCATCATGATCCTGTCGGCATCGTCAAATGAGAACTTATCCTTGTAAACGCGCTTACTTACCAAAGCATCGTAAACGTCCGCGATCGCCATGATGCGCGCTTCGATCGGAATTTCTTCTCCCTTAAGGCCCTCGGGATAACCTGAACCGTCCCATCTCTCATGATGGTAATGAGCGACATTGACTGCGACTTTGTGGAAAGTCTCGTTATCGGTTCCTTCGAGGATCTGATCGACAATGCGCGCACCTTCAGCTGCGTGTTTCTTCATCTTCGCATATTCTTCATCAGTAAACTTTCCGGGCTTTCTTAAGACGGCATCATCGACCGCGATCTTACCCAGATCATGCATCGGCGCAGCCTGGATCATATTGTTGCAGAACTCTTCCGTAAATCCGTCCTTGCCGAACAGGAGCCTGATGTTCTTCCTGCCGTCAGCGGTCAGCTCGTCTTTTCTGATTTCATCTATCAGCACTCTGACAACATCGCTCGTACGTCTGATGTGACCGCCCGTCGAATTGTCGCGGCTCTCGACCATGGCTGCCATTCCGAGAATGAGCTTGCGGTGCATCTTTACGATGTCCTCGGTCTTCTCCTTTACCTCTGCCGACAGCTGCTCGTTATAGTTCGAGAGAAGCTTCATATATTTACGGGAATCCGTATCATCGGTGATGAACAGCTGATAACCCCTTCTGTGCTTGCCGTCATAAAGATAGCTGATCGTGACGAGATAGATCTTGTCATCGACCTCATAGTAAACATGGTCCTTTGACTCGTCTCTCTTGAAATCATCGATCCACTTAAGGATCGTATTCTTTACGAGCATGCTGCCGGGATGAGAATCTACCTTAATCTCGTTAAATACCGGGAAGACTTTTCTCGCACTCTCATTCGAGCCGAGATAATTGTCATCGAAGTCGAAAGACAGGAAACCCGTATCGCCCTTCTTAACGAGTGATTCAACGCCGAGATCCGTGATGTCATAGAGGCATAACCTGTGCACGATAATGAGATAAATGACCTGTGCGAAACAATAAGAGAACGGCATCGCGTCGATACCCTGCGGCAGGATCTTTCCTGCAAAATAGCACATGAAAGACAACGTCTCAGGAAGCATCAGCAGAAAGATCGTTTTATTGGATACATCCTTCTTCTTGATCAGGCTGTAAACCATTGCGATGATGCCGATAATGACATAGACCGTGATCACGGCATAAGTCATCGTGTGCGCGAATCCGTAAGTCTTGATGAGACGTCCCATTCCCCTGTCGATCTCAAATTCGACGGTCTTATAGAAATAGGGCGCATTTCCCATCGTGAGCGCGAACGCGAAACATATCAGGCATATTATCGTGAGCAACGCGCTCTGCCACCGCTTAATAACGATGTGGCAGAGACTTAAGATGCTCTGGGTAATGAACAGGAGGAGAAAACATCCGCCGATGTACGTGATCTTTGCAGCTGCGAGAGCAGTATCGAGATTTCTCGAATGCGCCATCATGGCATAAGCGAGATTAACTATCGGAATAAAGCCAAAGATCAGCGAGATATGGACATCAAAATGCTTATGCCATATCGCGATATATATCAACGTCAGGAGCACTGACAAACCGAATAATATCTCGTAATACGCTGTCACTTTCTATAATGTCCTCTCTTCTTCTATAGTTCAGATTTTAACACCATAAGGGCTTTGGGTTCTGTCCAGTTTTTTAATAATTTATGTTGCCTGCGTAAACAAAACCTTCTTCATATAACCCTCATAATCTTCCAATCTTTTCAAACTGAAGCCGGGCTCTGACACTCGTCAGGTCAGAAGCCCGGCAACTTACAGTTTTCCTTCTATCCTTATGCTTATTCCAGCTATTCCAAATTTTCGGGACCGAAGCTCTCGGGTAAGAGCTCGCCCAGTGTGAATTCCTGATAGTCATCGGCACTCTTGGCTAGGTATATCTTGAAAGATGGCTTGCAGAATTCTCTCATCACCTGACGGCATACACCGCATGGTGCGCAATACTGCAGTTCTCCGTCTCTCTTACCTCCGGCGATCGCAATGGCTGCAAAATCCTTCCGTCCTTCGCTTACAGCTTTGACTATCGCAGTTCTTTCAGCGCATATGGAGGGGCCGAACGCGCTGTTCTCGATATTGCATCCGGTAAAGATCTCACCGTCGCTTGTCAGGATCGCGCTGCCTACCAGAAAATCCGAATATGGAGCATAACTTTCAGATCTCATGTCGATTGCCTTTTGGCAGAGATCACGGACCGCTTTATTGTCGATCATCTTTAAGCCTCCTTTAAGATATACCTGAGCCGTCAGACAAATGCCTTAATCTATCTCGATATTGCCTGCATCGACACTGACCTTGATGGAGCCGCTGCCGCTGCCCTGTGTGTTGTATTTTCTTCCCAGAGAATTGTGACCGACCTGGACGATTCCCGCATCAACCTTGCACTCGATCGAATAAGAATCGATATCATCAACATCGTGGATCTCGACGTTACCAAAGTCCGAATTTACCTCGATGTCATCAAAGGATGTGCCGCTGATCTCGATGTTACCTGCATCGGTATTGATCTTAAGGATCCTGATATCAGAGTTATCGATCTCTATGTTTCCTGCATCGGCATCAAGATCTGCCTTGCGGAATGTGCAGTTATCAATATTGATGTTGCCTGCATCAAAATCACCGAACAGATAATCGCCTTTTATGTCATCCATGTCGATGTCGCCGGCTTTGATCTTCATCTCGAGATTGCTGAGATCAACGTCCGTTCCGATCGTGATGGTAAGTCTCGGAGCGTTAAATCCGTTAACTCTGAATGAACTGCTGCCCTTCTGTGTTGCAACGAGCTTTCCGTTCTCGAAAGTGATTTCCGGCTTAAGCTTCTTGTCACCTGTGTAATTTACGTCTATCAGGCCGCTGCCTTCCTCGACTACGAACTTAACTGAGCAGGCCTTAAGATCGAGCTTAACAGAATTAAGTTCACCGTTCATTTTGCTGTCCCCCGTTAATTCATAATTGGTTTCCATCGTCTCTACGAACTCATCACCGGAGATAGTGATTCCTGCGATATTCGATATACCCTTGTAAATAGAACTTGCAACACTGATTCCGCCTACCATTACAGCGATGGAAACTGCAACAACTGCGCAGATAATGATGGGCAGCTTGTTGACTTTTCTGTCTGACTTCGGAACGAATTCCTCACTCATCTTACCTGCTTCATTTAGCTCAAGGATCCTGTCATAACCGTTCATCCTGATGTTTGATGATGTGATAAGGAATACGCCTGCAGCGATGAAAAGGAAGAACATGATCGCGCCGAAATCGTTATCGATATAAGGAATGCTTCCGAAAATGATCGGGTTAATAATGCTTAAGATGCAGAGGCCGATACCGAATGAGGACATGAGTCCGTAGCTGGACTTGAAGCTCTTGCGCTCGGCTCTTACATATTCCGCGCCTTCGATGCTGAGTGAACATTCCTTGCGCTTTACTTCAGCAAATTCCTTCTTTTTGATGCCGGACAAAACGAACAGCACTACTGCACCGCCGATGGCCAGGAACATTGAACTAACACCCAAAGCTTCAAGATTTAATCCGGGTATGATATCAGCAAGAATGTTGAATGCCACACTGAAGATGCAGAGTGCGATTCCCAACGGAACGTAGATCGAATGCTTGCTCATCATTGCGAGATAATCCTTGACTCTGTCCATGGAAAGCATCGGCTTTGCTTCGTCAGGATTCTCGGTAACAGCTTCCGAGATTCCGAGTGATTCAGCAAGTTCATCGAGGTTGCCGAATTCGGAAATAACGATTCCGACTGCTTCGTTCTCGCTCTTGCCTTCACCGATCAGCTCCTCATATTTGTCTTCCATCATCTGAAGGAGTTCAGCCTTGGCTCTCCTAACCTCTTCCGTATTCGGAAGATTACGGAACATATTGTCCAAATAATTCTTTATAGTGTTCATACGAGTCTCCCCTCATCTGCAATAAACTTTTCTATAACTTCCTTCGTGAGCGTCCACTCCTCACACTTTGCTCGGTAATGCTCCTTGCCGGCCTGTGTTATGCGGTAGTAGGTCCTCTTTTTTCCACCTGCGAGATCTTCATCTACAAACGATTCGATGAATCCGTTCTTCTCCATTCTTGTAAATGCCGAGTAGAGCGTGGTCTCTTTGATGATGTACTTGTCTTCGGACATCAGCCTGATCTGCTTTGAGATCTCATATCCGTAAGACGGGTCATTCAGAAGCAAATAGAGGATTATTATGTCGTTATAGCCTCTGATGACGTCGCTGCTGATCTCTGCCATAATCTATCTCCTTCCACTTATTACGACTGTCGTTGCTACGGCTGCCGTTGCTATGACTGTCGTACTACGTCTGTCGTGGTAAATATAACACCGTGTGTCGGGAGTGTCAACAGGATATTTGAAATTTTTAGGTTCTATTTGCAAAATCTCACGCAAAAGTCCCGCTGAACGTGAATTTTTGCGTACATTATCCTCGGGAAATGAGTTTTTCACGCTAGGTTTCACGCACCGCGCGACTTTTAACGAGTAATTTTCCATCATGATCCAAAAATCACGCTGGTTTTCACGTAACGCGGTGATTTTTGCGTGGATTATCAATCAAGCGTGATACACGCACTGCTTTTTTCCAGCAGATAACGGGGTTTGATTACTCTCCTTCCCATCACACCTCTCCGAAGAAGTACAACAGATATATCCCAAATTTTTATATACATATTTTTTTCGCGTTGTTATATTAAATCCATATTCAGAAAATACTCCCGCGAAAAGAGGTACTGCCATGGACATTTATGTAGACATCAAAGCACTTAATAATTCTGGTGACGGAACACAGGGCAACCCGTTCGGAACCATTTCCGAAGCGGCGAAAATCGCGCAGCCCGGCGATACGGTACATGTGGCACCCGGTGTTTACAGGGAGTACGTCTCGCCCGTTAACGGCGGCACGGAAGATGCCCGCATAACTTATGTCAGTGACGAGCCTCTGGGAGCAACGATCTCGGGTGCTGAGCAGATCACCAACTGGGAGCAATACGATGGCGAAGTCTATGTCTGCAAGGTCGACAACTCGATGTTCGCGCCTGACTATAATCCTTACACGACTTTCTGCTACGGTGACTGGTATTTCGCAGGCAAGAACAGACACGTTGGCTGCGTCTACATCAACGACAGACGTCTCTACGAAGCAGCTTCGATCGACGAAGTGATCAAGGCTCAGGTCTACAAGTGCTCATGGGTTCCTGAAGAATCCAAATATAAGTGGTATGCGGAAGAGAAAGGCGATCAGACCTATATCTACGCAAACTTCGGCGGTCTCGACCCCAACTCCGAAATGGCTGAGATCAATGCCAGGAGAATGTGCTTCTTCCCGGAGCAGACGGGCAGGAACTACATCACGGTAAGGGGCTTTAAGATCTGTAAGGCCGCTACGAACTGGGCGCCTCCGGCCGCATGGCAGGAAGGCATGATCGGACCTCACTGGTCAAAGGGCTGGATCATCGAAGACTGCGAAGTCTATTTCTCGAAATGTTCCGGAATCGGTCTCGGCAAATACTTAGATCCCGAGAACAACCACTACTTCACCTATGAGCATCTCAAGAGCCCTACACAAATGGAGCGCGACGCAGTCTGCAGAGGACAGTATCACGGCTGGCTTAAGGAAAACATCGGCAGCCACATCATCAGACGCAATAACATTCACCACTGCGAGCAGGGTGGCATCATCGGAAGAATGGGCGCCGTGTTCAGCACGATCGAGGATAACCACATTCACCACATTAACAACATGATGGAGCTTGGCGGCGCTGAAGTCGCAGGCATCAAGCTCCACGCAGCCATCGACGTCCTCATGAGACGCAACCACATTCACCATTGCGTCATGGGAATCTGGACTGACTGGGAAGCCCAGGGCACGAGGATCACGCAGAACCTTCTGCATGATAACCAGAGGCCTGAATTTGCTGCACCTCTCAAGGGCGGCATGGGCAGCGAGGACATTTTCGTTGAGGTAGGTCACGGACCGACACTCATCGACAACAACATCCTCCTTTCTGACGCAACTCTCCGAATCGCTACACAGGGCGTTGCCATGGTCCATAACCTGATCTGCGGCGCGTTCACGTCCGTCGGTGCAGGCACAGACTGGCGCTACACGCCTTACCACATGCCGCACAGGACAGAGGTCATGGGATTCATGACGATCCTTCACGGCGATGACAGATTCTATAACAACATCTTCTTCCAGAAATTCCCGAAGGAGTCGCTGATCTCGAGGTTTGATGACGGCGAGATCTGGGAGGAAGAGCGCGTCGTCGGCACTCACGTCTGGGACCACTACCCGCTCTACGAGGACTGGATCAAGAGATTTGATCTGGACAGCGACACGCCTGACATGATGAAGATCGCGAAGGCGCATTTCGATCACCTCCCCGTCTGGGTCGAGGGCAATGCTTATCTTGGCGGCGCACAGCGTTTCTGCAAGGAGACAAACTACCTCATGGACGACACCACCAAGGTCTATGTCGATGTAAAAGAGGACGGCGACAAGGTATATCTTGACACGAATCTCGCTGAAGCACTCGGCAGCTTCACCGCTTCCCTGATAGACACGGACGTTCTCGGCAAGGCATTCGAACCGCAGCAGAGATTCGAAGACCGTGACGGCAGCGACATCGTTTTCGATACGGACTATTTCGGCGAGAAGCGCTCTGCGATAATCCCCGGACCGTTCGCTTCGCTCGATCTCAAGGGTAAGAACGTAGTACTGTAATATTGTTCAGTATGTGATCAAAAGGCTGTCCCTGCGGGCAGCCTTTTTTCATGAGTCGAGCGGTTTGCTGCCACACTCTGCATGAGTCAAGCGATATTCCATCCCAGCTCTACCCTTCAATACTTTTTCGATACCTAAATCGACCTCATTTATGCTCCGAAAAGGTATTCAGCCGCTTTATTACTTTTTCAGTACCCAAAAACACTTCTTTTATGCACTGAAAAAGTATTCGCCCCATACTAGGCCCCTACTAGCCCATATTTGGTTGTAGTTATTTACTTAATTTATTTTTACCACTCGAAAACCGCGATTTTCTGCCATTTAGCCTTGTCGATTTTGTCGGATTTATTAACATATTTCCGACATTGCCATCGAATATAATCCCCGTATGGAAGCTTTATATAATTTTATTCCAAAGGAATACCTGGAACTTAAGATCAATTACTGCCGGCAACAACTTGATCTATTGCCGGTCGTTAGAATATATAAACATAATTCCGGTGACAAAATTAATAAGAGGATCATTGTAGGCAGTCACAAGTACGACCCGAATTTTGAGAAAAGAAAAGAGTATTACAGGATTTGGCAGCAGCGTGACCTTCTGGAAAGAGAACTGCAATTGTACCTTTCAATCTGGGACTATCATTTCAAAGGGGAACCTGATCCGGATTATATGCCCATGAAAGCAAAACGGACCATATGGGTCGATACCGGCAAGTATTCAATCATGAACAAAGAATACTTTGACAGCCTGAAAAACGATGCGAATACCAAGTATCCCAAACCAAGTAATTATCCGTTCAACGGGATCTATTATCGGTCAGCAGCCGAGCGGGAGATAGCCATCTTCTACTCAGAGATGGGTATCCCGTTCAAATATGAGCCGGAGATAATGCTGAAAGGACTCATAAAACCGGTATATCCGGACTTTGTTCCATACTTCAGGGAGATTGATGCGTGTAAGATACACGAACACTTCGGAATGAAAGATTATTCCGACTATCTGAACTCATCAAAGATCAGATTCAGCAATTATGCGAACGCGGGACTTATCCAGGACCTGGATATCCTGTTTACTCATGATACAGGTGATACATGGTTTGATCCGAGGTATCTGTCTGCAAAGCTTAACGCTGCTATCTACGGAACAGTCTGCATGAGCAAGCAATGATCCAGGTTGCTCCAGAAGTCATCAGGACCTCACGGCAAACTAATCGTCCTAAGCCTCATCGCCGGCAGTCTTATCATCCGAAGTCTTATCATCCGAAGTCTTATCATCCGCAGCAGCTTTACCGTCTCCCCCGGACTTTCCACCTTCCCCATCCTTCTCACTCCTGTCGCCCATCAGCCTGTCGAGGACGCCCGAGAAATAGAAGCCGGACTTCTTGTCGATATCGAAGATCTTGATAACCTGGATGATGATGATCGCAAGGACGGGACCCAAAAGGAATCCGGGAGCTCCCCAGATATAGACGCCGGCTGCCATGGCAATAAGCGTGACGAGAGGATGCATCTTCAACGACTTGCCGAGAACGGCGGGCTCAACGAACCTGCGGATTATCGACATAACTATAAAGCCGCCCAGAAGAATGCATGCCGAAATGTACTCGCCGTGAGCGACCTGGTAGATCATCATGGGGATCATCGTCGCGCTGACGCCGAGGACCGGCAGGAAGTCGATGAGCGCGGTAATTATGCTGAGCACGATCGCATATTCGTGAAGACCTGCGATCCAGAATACGATGAAAGATTCGCCTGCGGTAATGATGAACAGTATGAGATATCCTCCGAGCACGCGGAAGACCATTACCGACAGGTCATTAAGGAGCGTAAAGACGCGGTTGCGGAACTTGCGGTTGGGAGTGTTCTTGACAAAGAGCTTTAATACGGTAGGGCCGTCGTTAATGAAGTAGAAACCGCTGAGGATGATGCTGATGACGAAGAATACTCCGTAAGGGAGATTTCCGACGAGCTTCCAGATAGCGGATAAGGTCGAGCTGACGACCTGGGGAACGCTCTTAACGATCGTCTGGCCCATGTTGTTGACGTTTTCCTGCAGCGAAAGCATCATCTCTTCGGTAATGAAACCGCCGTTCTCGACGCTGAAACGTTCAAGGACCTGGGTATTTATCATCTCGGCCGGGTTTAATGTCTTCGATGCTTCAGCAAGCGAGACAAGAATGCTGTTTACCTGATAGACCAGACCGATGCAGGTCAGGATTATCATGATGCAGACAAAGATGATGAGGATGACATAGATGACAAGCGCAGTCTTGGTGTGAGTCGACTTCCTTCTGCCTGCCTTTATCTTCTTCGGGTCCTGGTCGAAATGTTTTGACAACGGTTTGGCGATCAGATCCGAGGTCTTTGCCATGATGAAACCGATGAGGAACGGAACGAGAATGACAGCGATGATCTTGCCGACATACAGACACGCGACGATGATCACCACCATGAGGATGAATTTGAGCATCGACATGACCGAAGCGCGGTCACGGTTATATCTTTCGATGTCATTTAAACTTTTATTCTGCTTATCCATTCTTATATTCTAATACCCTTGAACAATAGTATCCATAAAGCAGCGCAGATTAAGATCCCCAGCACCAGGGTGATATTCACGCCGGAGAAGATTCCGCCTGCCCTTCCGCCGTCTTTTACCTCGGGCTGTCTCTCGTCGCCGTAAATGTCAGCGCTGTATGCGAAATGGAACTCCCCGAGAGTTTTCTTAAAGAAAGCAAGGAGTATTATCGCGACGACAAGAGCAGGGATAGACGAGAAGTAAATCGTATTCGGAATATCACTAAAGACACGGATCGCAGTAAGATCGAGCTCTCCGACGATGCTTCCGATCAGAATGCCCGTAAGGCGCGCGCCGATTAGGGAAAGGATCGGTCCGTAAATGTTTTCGGTGTGATTTCTTACGATGCAGAGCCACCATCCGATGACGAGTATCGCTATTATGTCGATGAGATTAAAGGAAAAGAGCGCGATGAGCACGGGGATTATCACGAATGCCCAGCGTTTGTTATTCTCGGAAAAGCCCTGCCAGATGACGCCCAGGAAGAAGAGCGAAAAGCCGAACGCAGGAACTATCGTATCAATGAGGATCTCGAGGAGCAGTGTCTGCCCGGTGACATCGTCCATGTGATAGAAAACGGCCGGGAACACGATCGAGCCTCCGCTTTTGAGCCAGAATGCGAGCGAGATATTATGGAAAGAAGCTTTCAGAAGATAAAGCGGCGCGCCCGAAAGAAATGACAGGATGAGCGCCCCAATACCGGTATAACGCCCGGTTATGTAAAGCCCGCCCTGCTCCGCGATAAAGACCGCCGGAACGACGAAAGCGAACAGGATGATCATCAGAACGATGACCGCGCACCCGATCAGTGACGTCGAAGAGAACGGGAAAGCCCCTGAGAACAGGAGCTTTAAAAGCAAAAACGCAAAGGAAAAGCCCAGTGCGCCGTAAAATACGGGAAAACCCCAGTTATATGGTTCCGGGTATTTAAATGCCCTGACTATGTGGTCCCAGACGGACCTAAGAACATCCATCAGAAATACACTCCGAAGATGAGCATGGTCTCGAACATCTTTTCAAAAAAGAAAGGCTCCATTATCGCAAAAACCGCGCATCCTAAAGCAAGGAAAGGTCCGAAAGCCATGTAATCCGGGTCTTCAGCGAAGTGGATGGCCGCTTTCTCCCTTTGGATCTTAAGCTTTTCGGCTCTCTGGTCTTCGGCTTCTTCGATCCTCTTCTTCTCTGCCGCTCTCCTCTTCGTTTTCCTGACAAGAAGCGGGATCGCAAACAAGAGTGCCGAGAAAATGGATACATATACGAGAATCAGGAGGCCGTAGCATCCCGTGATGAGACCCGTCGCGAATAAAAGCCTCATGTCGCCCATTCCCATGCCTTCGCGTCCGAGGAACGTGATGGACAGGAAACCGATGAGCCAAATGACTCCGCCTCCGACTACGGAAGCGATGATCTTATTAAGTACCGGGATCCACCATTTGACGTCAGACGAGAACCATACGGATCCCTCGAAAACATCAGCCAGGATCGACAGAACGCCGCAGCATGCGATGAATATCGAGAACTGGTCAGGAATGATCCTGTTAAGTTTGTCGGCCATCATGACAAGTGCAAGGACCGGTACCACAAGCAGTATTACCGCCAGATGCATGGGCCTGAAGACGTAGAAATACTGGACTCTGCAGAAATAGACCGTTAAGCAGTAACAAGCCGCGCAGAAGACAGAAGCAATAAGGCCCTCCGGAAAAGGTCTCATCCTCTTGGAAGGTCTGTAATCAGGATCATCCGGCGTTACGCCGTAATCCTGAAGCCATTTGTCGGGAAACCTCCCGAACAGATATGTGATCAGAGCGCCTGCGGCGGCTCCGGCCAAAATGGCAAAAACATAATAAAGTGCGTCACTCATAACAATTAGAAGTTTAATATACCGCAGTAAAAAATACAAATATAAGAAACCCTTCTGCAAGGAGGGTTTTTCGTGCAATGTCATATCTGTAAAAAATGCGTTAAATTTCGGTTTTTTATGTCAGTTTCAGGTGATTTCCGTTGTCAGAAAAACACGCGGAAACAATGCTTTTCGGGGTGATTTTGGCGAAAAAATCGAACTTGTGCCAAAAAATTGCGATTGCCACCCATTATTGTTAAAATCAGACGTAATTATTTTGGAGGAAGTAGACGTCTTCTTAGGGTAAGAGAAGCGTCGAAGACTTAAAAAATGGCAACTATTACAGCAAAAGCGCTTGAACAGATGATGCAGTCCCACGTAAGGGCCGAAACAGGCATGAGCCTTGAACAGGCTACACCGCGTGATTACTGGACAGCACTCTCAAAGAGTATCGTTGAGATCATCTCGGAGAACTGGATCGCAACAAGGCACAAGTATAATCAGGGCCGTCAGGCTCACTACTTCTCCGCAGAGTTCCTTGAAGGACGTTCAATGCTCAATAACCTTGTAAATCTGGGCATTTACGATCAGGCTAAGGAGGCTCTCGCCACTTTCGGACTTGATATCACGGATATTCTCGAAGAAGAAACCGACCCGGCTCTGGGAAATGGCGGTCTCGGCCGTCTCGCAGCATGCTTCCTCGATTCATGCGCCACGCTTAACCTCCCTGTAACAGGCTACGGCATCCTCTATCGTTACGGCCTCTTCAGACAGGCCATCGAGAACGGCTTCCAGAACGAATATCCTGACTCCTGGATGGAGCACGGCTATCCTTTCATCCTTCCCAGATATGACCGCAAGGTTAAGGTCCACTATTCAGACATCGACGTCTGGGCTGTTCCCTGCGATCTTCCTATCACAGGTTACGGCACGAAGAACGTTAACCTCCTGAGACTCTGGAAGGCTGAGCCCGCACAGGAATTTAACTTCAACCTCTTCAATTCACAGAGATTTGACGACGCAGTCATCGAGAGAAACCGCGTTCAGGACATCTGGAGAGTTCTTTACCCGAACGACACTTCCTACGACGGAAAGGTCCTCCGTGTAAGACAGCAGTACTTCTTCGTATCTGCTTCCCTGCAGGACATCATCTACAGATACAAGAGATATCACGGCGACGATCTCCACGATTTCGCTAAATACAATTCCATCCAGCTTAACGACACGCACCCTGTAGTCGCCATCCCTGAGCTCATGAGACTCCTCGTTGACGAGAACGGCATCCGTTGGGAAGATGCATGGGAGATCGTTAAGGAGACTTTCGCATACACCAACCACACCATCATGGCAGAGGCACTCGAGAAGTGGGACATCTCCATCTTCCGTTTCCTCTTCCCCCGTATCTACGAGATCATCGAGGGCATCAACAACCAGTTCCGTGCGCAGATGTACGAAGCAGGCCTCTATTCCGAGCTCATCGACCGCATGTCTCCTCTGGGTGACGGCAAGATCCACATGGCTTGGATGGCCATTTACGGTTCACACTCCGTAAACGGTGTTGCAGCGCTCCACACCGACATCCTCAAGAACGAGACGCTCAAGGACTGGTACAACATCTATCCCGAGAAGTTCTCCAACAAGACAAACGGCGTTACCCCCAGAAGATGGCTCAGATCCTGTGATCCTGAACTCTCAGCTCTCATCACCGAGCTCTTGGGCAACGACAAGTGGGTTACAAACCTCGATCTCCTCAAGGATCTCGAGAAGTACAAGGACGATGACAAGGTAATGAAGAAGTTCATCGCCATCAAGAAGAACAACAAGAAGAACTTCTCCGAGTATCTCGAAAAGACAAAGGGCATCAAGCTGAACCCGAACTCCTGCTTCGACGTACAGATCAAGCGTCTCCACGAATACAAGAGACAGCTCCTGAACGCCCTCTACGCTCTGAACCTCTATGACAGGCTCAAGGAAAATCCGAAGCTCGACATGCCTCCGGTAACCATTTTGTTTGCTGCTAAGGCTGCTCCGGGCTACTTCAGGGCAAAGGCCATCATCAAGTTCATCAATGAGATTGCCAAGCTCATCGACAACGATCCTGACATGAAGAACAGGCTCAAGGTCGTATTCGTCGAGAACTACAACGTTTCCGTCGGCGAAAAGATGTTCCCTGCAGCAGACGTTTCCGAGCAGATCTCCACAGCAGGTCTCGAAGCATCCGGTACCGGTAACATGAAGTTCATGATGAACGGTGCCGTTACCCTCGGTACTCTTGACGGCGCGAACGTAGAGATCGCAGAGTGCGTAGGCGACGACAACATCTACATCTTCGGCTGCCGCTCACAGGACATGGCTGCCACAAAGGCTTACTACAACCCGAAGTGGCAGTATGAGAACATCCCCGGCCTCAAGAAGTGCCTCGACCGTCTCGTCGACGGCTCCTTCAATGACGAAGGCACCGGCATGTTCAATGACCTCTTCAACGGCCTCATCTACGGCTCCAACTGGCAGCCCGGCGATCCTTACTACGTATTGGGCGACTTCGACGACTACAGGAAGACCCGCGACCGCCTCTACAAGGATTATCAGGACAACCTCGAGTGGGCAAGAAAGTGCTGGATCAACATATGCAATTCCGGCAAGTTCTCCTCTGACCGTACGATCAAGGAGTACGCTTCAGGAATCTGGAAGATCAAGCCTCAGAAGATCTGATCATCATACGAAAATGTATTCAAGGGGCGTCCCGGTTGCGGGGCGCCTCATTTATTGGGATGTTTGTAAAGCAGTTGCATAGTCTGGAAGAATTAGCACGCGCAGCGACAGCCGTCAAGGCACCGGCTCCGCCTTGCCTTCGGCAGCCTTGACTGCTGCCACTTTGCGCATGCTTTGTGGTGGTCAAGAGTCGGGTTCCCCGACTCTCATCTGACGATGCGGTCGTATCCGTTTTCCGGCTTCAGATATATGCCTTCTTAACCCTTATATCTTGTCGGTTCCTTAGGGGTTTTTGTAAGAGGTTTCAGAGATTCTTTGTTGGTTCTTGTAATATCTTGTAGGTATTTGTTGGTTTTGTTAGAGAAGTTGTCGGAAATCCTGTCGGTTTTTCTTTGACATTGTAGGTATGAATTAAGCCTGAAATCTATCATTTACGGGGTTATTGGGCACTGAGCAATTCATATTATTAATTACCGCATTCACCGGCCAAAATGGCACCGACAATGTCAAATAAAAGCACACAAGAAATCACTAAAGAAATCCGACAAAAACCCTAAAAGCACACACAATATTACAGAAACCTGCAAGAAATATAACAAAACCCCAGAAGAATACCCCTATCAAACCGACAAGAAATAATGGGCCGGGAGGGGCTGGTCTGAGGCGACGGGCGGAAGTAATTTTTATATAAACTTAAACTTAAAATATTATAAATAATGTTTTTCGCGTCATTTTGAGGTATAATTTTCCATAAATCATTTTAAGGAGGAACTTAATATGCCAATATTCCAAGATGCAAAAGGAAAGAACATCGCTAACTTCCAGAAGTCGATCGAAGAAAAAAAGCATACCATCAGTAAGTATTACGATGAGATCGGTCACCTTTATTATGGACAGTACAAGGATGTCAACGTTGACATGACGAAGGACATCAATGCAAGATGCGAATCCATCTCCAATCTCTATATTGAGATCGAAGATCTTAATGTTAAGATCCTCCGCGAGAAAGGACTTAAGAAGTGTGCGATCTGCGCTACGGAGAACAACCTTTCCAACGCATTCTGCTTTAAGTGCGGTGCAAGGTTTGACGATGCTGATGCAGTTCCCGCTGACGTTATCGCATCTCCTAACGCTTCTGCTACTCCCGCCCGTTATGAAACAAAGCCCGCAGCAGCTCCTGCAGCCGCTCCCGTAGTTGCAGCACCTGTTGTTCAAGCTGCTCCTGCCGCTGTTGCACCCGTTGAAGCTGCAGCCGAGGAAGTTGTAGAGGCAGTAACAGAAGAGGGCAAGGAGGAATAAGGAGCAATATGGCGAAGATTTTCGAAGAAGAGTCAAGAACATTTTCGGAGTACCTTCTGGTACCCAACCTTACAACAGAGAAGAACACACCTGACCAGGTCGACCTGTCAGCACCCGTTGCAAAATACAGAAAAGGTCAGGAAGAGTCGCGCCTTAAGATCAACATCCCCATGGTCTCTGCAGTCATGCAGGCCGTAAGTGATGACGGAATGGCAATTGCGCTCGCAAGATGCGGCGGTCTGTCATTCATCTTCCAGTCACAGTCGATCGAATCGCAGTGCGACATGATCAGGAGAGTTAAGAAGTATAAGGCCGGAATCGTTGAATCCGACTCCAACCTCTCGCCCGAGGATACTCTTGAGAAGGTTATCGAGCTCCACGAGCAGACCGGACACGGCACTGCAGCCGTAACCGAGGACGGATCACCCGAAGGAAGGCTTTTAGGTCTCGTTACGACACGTGATTACCGTGTAAGCAGACTCTCCCCTGATACAAAGGTTAAAGAGTTCATGACTCCCATCGAGAAGCTCGTTACGGCTCCCGAAGGAACTTCCCTCAAGGAAGCAAATGACATCATCTGGGATAACAAGATCAACCAGCTCCCTATCGTTAATTCAGAGGGCAGGCTCGTAGGTCTCGTTTTCCGCAAAGACTATGAATTCCATAAGGCAAACCCCAATGAGCTCCTCGACTCAGAGAAGAAGCTCATTGTGGGTGCCGGAATCAATACCAGAGACTATGAGCAGCGCGTTCCTGCCCTTCTCGAAGCAGGCGCTGACGTTCTCTGTCTGGATTCCTCCGACGGTTTCTCCGTCTGGCAGGAAAGAGCGCTTAAGTGGTGCAAGGAGAATTATCCCGATGCGATAGTCGGTGCCGGCAACGTCGTAGACGCTGAAGGCTTCAAGTTCCTTGCAGACTGCGGTGCCGACTTCATCAAGATCGGTATCGGCGGCGGTTCCATCTGCATCACACGTGAGCAGAAGGGTATCGGCTGCGGCCAGGCTTCAGCTGTTTTGGCTGTTGCAAAGGCACGTGACGAATATTTTGAGAAGACCGGATGGTACATCCCGCTCTGCTCTGACGGCGGTATCGTTCATGACTATCACATGGCTCTGGCACTTGCCATGGGCGCTGATTTCATGATGCTCGGCCGTTATTTCGCAAGATTCGACGAATCACCTACGAGAAAGCTCTTAGTAGGCGGCACATACGTTAAAGAGTATTGGGGCGAGGGCTCCAACCGTGCACGCAACTGGCAGCGTTACGATGACGGCGGCAAGGGCGGCAAGATGGCTTTCGAGGAAGGCGTCGATTCTTACGTTCCCTATGCGGGCAACCTTAAGGACGGTCTCGACGTATCGCTTGCCAAGGTCAAGGCTACCATGTGCTCATGCGGATCCTCTTCCATCGAAGAGTTCCAGCAGAAAGCCCGTCTGGTTGTGGTATCATCTACTTCCATCATCGAGGGCGGCGCACACGACGTCATCCAGAAGGAAAACGACAGGACTGCCAGATAATTTTGAGATAATTTTCGAAATATCGATATAAATCTATATAACACGAGGAGACAGAAAATGGCTGAAGAAATCATCAAGAAACAGATTACCAAGGAAGGTTACGACGAACTGCAGAACGAGCTTTCCGAGCGTAAGACAGGCAAGAGAAGCGAGATCGCGAGAAGAATCGAAGACGCCAAGGCTCAGGGCGACCTCTCGGAGAACTCCGAGTACGATGAAGCGAGAGCAGAGCAGGCAGAGAACGAGACACGTATCGAAGAACTCGAAGCTATCCTCAAGTCTGTTGAAGTTGTTGACGATTCTAACCTTTCCACAGATAAGGTTTCTCTGGGTTCTACAGTAACCCTCCAGAACACCGCAACAAAGCAGGAGTACAAGTATAAGCTCGTCGGTGAGTCAGAGATCGACTTCAAGAAGAAGAGAATCTCCGAGAATTCACCCGTAGGCAGAGCCATCTCCAATCAGAAGAAAGGCAAGACAGTTTCAGTCTCCACACCTTCCGGCATCATCAAGTACAAGATCATCAAGATCGAGAAGTAATCCGGAAACCAACAATAATCAAAACAGATAGAGAAGTAACTATGGCAAAGAAATTCGTACCTCAGACAGAACCCTTAAGCGCAGAAGAGATCCAGGAACAGACCAGATTCCGTATGGAAAAGCTCAAAGCCCTTCAGGAAGCAGGCAAAGACCCTTATGAAGAGCTTACTTACGACGTAACCCACCACTCCGTAGAGATCGTAAACAATTACGAGAGTCTCGCAGGACAGACGGTCAGGGTTGCGGGACGTCTTATGTCCAAGCGCGGCATGGGTAAGGTATCTTTCTGTGACCTTTACGACAGAAGGGGTAAGATCCAGATCTTCACCAAGATCGACAACCTCCCTGAGGAAGATTACAAGGCATGGCAGAACCTCGATATCGGCGACCTCGTTGGCGTCGAGGGTGAGGTTTACCTGACTGAGAAGGGCGAGGTATCGATTCTCACCAAGTCCTATAAGCTCCTTGCCAAGTGTCTCCACCCGCTCCCGAACAAGTATCAGGGATTAAAGGATACGGAGATCCGTTACCGTCAGAGATATCTGGACCTCATCGTTAATCCCCAGGTTAAGGAGACCTTCGAGAAGAGATCTAAGGTCATCAAGGAGATAAGAAACTTCTTGGCTGACAGAGACTTTATGGAAGTAGAGACTCCCCTGCTCGTTACCAACGCAGGCGGCGCTGCTGCAAGACCGTTCTTAACACACTTTAACGCTCTTGATATCGATTTAAAGCTCCGTATCTCATTGGAACTCTATCTTAAGAGACTCCTTGTAGGCGGCTTCGAGAGAGTATTCGAGATCGGCAGGGTTTTCCGTAACGAAGGTATGGATACACGCCATAACCCTGAGTTCACGCTCATGGAGCTCTACCAGGCATACACTGACTACAACGGCATGATGGAGCTCACAGAGTCCATGTTCCGCTATGTTGCAGAGAAGGTCTGTGGCACGACTCTCATCAAGTACGGTGACCTCGAGATCGACTTCGGAAAGCCTTTCGAGAGACTTACGATGAACGATGCTATCAAGAAGTATGCAGGCATCGACTTCGATACAGTTGACGGTGACGAGGCAGCGAAAAAGCTTGCTGACGAGCACCACATCGAATATGAGACATGGCACACCAAGGGTGATATCGTAAACCTCTTCTTCGAGGAATACTGCGAGAAGAACCTTCTCCAGCCTACGTTCATCATGGACCACCCTATCGCCATCTCCCCTCTTACAAAGAAAAAGAAGGGCGAGCCCGAGAAGGTCGAAAGATTCGAGCTCTTCATCAACACATGGGAAATGTGCAATGCTTATTCAGAGCTTAATGACCCTATCGACCAGCGCGAGAGATTTGCCGCACAGGATGCTACAGCCGAAGCCGGCAACGACGAAGCTGATCACACCGATGAGGACTTCCTCAACGCGTTAGAGCTCGGTATGCCTCCTACGGGTGGTATCGGCTACGGCATTGACCGTCTCGTAATGTTGCTTACTGACAGTCCGAGCATCAGGGACGTGCTGTTGTTCCCGACAATGAGACCCTTGGATTAATTTCAAATCCGAAGATGCCCTATTTTATTGCGTTTGCGGGTTTGGCAAATCGCTCAGCTTGACCAAAACTGAACCAATACTGAACCAATTGTCCAGGATTTTGACTCAAGTCAGATTTT